>Ga0126343_10000754_pt1 | contig 13482 bp, 11 predicted proteins | sample Cyp2metagenome_FD_92531 | JGI IMG/M metagenome (GOLD analysis project Ga0126343, IMG submission 92531) | Coral microbial communities from Lord Howe Island, Old Settlement Bay, Australia - Cyphastrea 2 metagenome | ecosystem: Host-associated > Invertebrates > Cnidaria > Coral ... | reverse complement strand
GTAGATACTCTGGTGTTTTAGTAGGGAAAAAGCTTGTAGGAAGAGAATTTGCGAAAGACTAGATCGAAATGTTGGCGATAAAACTCTTTTTGAGTACCTTTATCGTGTAGTTGTGGTATGCTTTTGATTGACCGCAAGAAATTTGATTAGTCATGGAAAGCCTAAGTTAGTGTTTCACTACCAGAAGCAAACGTGTGAAAGGCATGTGAAAGGCATGTGAAAGGCATGTGAAAGGCATGTGAAAGGCATGTGAAAACAGTTTAAGCATGTGAAAAGTTTTTTTAAGCATGTGAAAGATTTTAGACCCAATGTTTCACATGCATGTGAATTCCCCATTTAGTATGTGAAATAAGAAAAACATTTTTGGACGTCCAATTTGGCATGTGAAACACTGTGTGAAAATAGAGTGTTTTAATACCATGTGAAATTGATCATGTGAAAAAACTCAAGTGGGTCTAGTACTTGTATGCAGCATGTGAAAACATGAGGAGAATACATGTGAAATTTTTTAACATGTTTAATGTTGGTTTGGTTGATTTGATTTTGTTGGTTTATAAAGATGGTTTGATTAACGCAAAACAACATGTGAAAACTCAAAGATAGCATGTGAAAACTCAAAGATAACATGTGAAATATTCAAAATAATGTACATCACATTAATTGATCATGAGTACCCTGGTGACCATTTAGCTACACAAAGCTTTAATTAGATATTATTAAGTTCATAGTGAGGGTCATGCATTCCCCCTTCTAAGCAGAAATCTAGTATAAGGCACTTAATTTGACACAAATTAATAAAACAGCAATTCTGTTTGTGGAAAGAAAGGAAAGTACTAGTCTTACTACTCATATTGATGATGGAAAAAAATATTTGGAATCACTTTCAGCACACATGCATCAACTAGGTGATAACAATACTGACAAGTTTCCTCAATAGATCTATTCCTTACTTTATTTTAGATAGAGAAAATATGACACCTGGTTATTTGGTAGGTGATACATGTAAACCCTTATTATATATGACAATAATGATCAATGTTCAAAAATAACTAAAGGAATAAATGTTTTTCCAGCACTACTCAGTACTGTAGTTATACAGTCTAGGCAAAATAGCAATGCTATAAACTGTAGCTGTCAGTGCACAGTTGTTCAAAAACTTATAATTTCATGTATCACCAACATAAACCTTGATTAACTATTAATCAAGGCTTGTTTTCTCTTGTTAGGAAGGAAGTAAACTGCAACAGACATATATGTCTGCCAAATAAAATGAAAAACTGCATTCTGATTGGTGCTTCACTTTTTACTAATCTTTAATTGATGCATCCTAGTGGGTAAATTTCTGGACTGTAGTTGGAATAAACTGAAATAGCTAAAAAAACTTATCTCTGCCTTAACCTTGGTGTTGCCACAGTCTTCTAAATATCTATATATAAGACCTGCATCAAGCTCAACATCATCCAATATATTGATGTCAATAAATGCATTACACATTATCAAAGTTCAGAAACCACAGAACATTTTCATGCATTTCATCAATGGCAGTAACGATAGGCCTCGATATGTTTTTAACCAGGATGACTTTGTTTTCAAAACTGCTTCTATCAACCCAGCACAGACCACTGTCAGGATCGCGTTTGACTTTAGAGCCAGTAAACAGCTTGATGAATGCCAACTCAGTGTTTTTTTCAGCCACCTTCAAGTCAGCAATGTTCTTTAATTGGCCAATGCCACCTGAATAGGGCCCATCACAAATTTTTATAAAGCAGGAGACTGCAGATCTGCCTGTTTCTACTTTTTCTGCCCTCCAAACTTCTAATTTGCCAGTAAATACATTTCTTGCTTCTCTTGAAAAGAACTTTTTTACTGTGATTTTTGTTGTATCCTGGTTGCAACTCAGACCACACAGCTCAAGGCAAGTGGAAAGTTCCTCAGGCAAAAGCTCCAAGCTAGAGACACCTTGGATGTGTTTCTCTGGCTCACCTGTTTCATCAATTAAAACATATTGCTGCTTTTCATCACCTGAAACTCGTCCAGAGAGACGCATGTACTGCACCCAGTCAAATATCTGAAAGAAAATAGTTGAATACATGATTAATGAATGTACATGTACAAGTATTAGTACACTGTTAGCAGTCCAGCAAATTTGCTACAAAAAGAGAAACCCAAAAATTATGTTGTTTTACAAAGAGCTTCAAGCAGTCATCAAACCAATGATAAATAAATACATTAAGTAATAAACTAAGTAATAAATGAATCAATAAATTGCTTTTTCCTAATTGTTCAGAGCTTAAAATGGCAGCCAGTCAATGGACAACGCCCGGCTAAATCCTTTCATGACCAGACAATCTTTCCGGACATCTACCGTAAGCTAGCAAGGAAAGATTTGGAGTTTCAAGCTTTCAATATGTAAAGGTTCAATATTAGCAGTGTTTGTGAGCAAACAAAGAGGGGAAAAAAGATACATAAGTAACTAACAGACAAATAACTTGTAATAAATGATTCACCCTAGTCATAAAATTTTTTTCTGTTTGCACATTTTCTTTGTCACTCATCAAGTTGTCACTGCAAATTAGCAGGTCTTTAGGGCAGCATGTGTATAGCCTTGAGATTGATGTTCATGTACAATAAATGCTTTTAAATTTCACTTGTTTCATATTTAAGCATATTTCAAACATCACATGAAAGGGAGGGGAAAGTTTTATAGTAATTGGATTGACATAATCAATACTTGTTTGGCCAAAAATAAGTTGTGTCCATGGAAAATAGGAATGACCAGACAATCTGACTGGCACCAGCCCCAAGTTTTTTTTTAAGCCCAGTTGTTTGTAAACATTTCACAAATGAAGAAGCTCAATTAGGTTATGAGAACGTTATAGTATTCTATGAACTCTGAGTCATTTTGTTGTTATTAAAAAATGCATTGACCTCCATTCAGAGAGCCAACTGTTTTATCATTTGGTTTCCTACTCTCCTCTACTATGACATAGGTTCTTTAAATAATTCTGATGATGTAAATTTGCACCTGAGGGCTACCTATATATTTAGAGATAATATGGTTTTATCATCACCTGGGTTGTTAATGTGAACTGGCTACCTTACAGTGGCCAATTCAGATCATCAACCCAGTTGATAACACAAAATCATCTTGTCATACTCCCCACCGATGCAGCAACACAGTTTCTTTAGAAATTACTCCCTCTATTTTCAATGTATGTAAAAGTTGGTTTGACTGCTCTAGTTGTTTTGAACAAGTCATATCATAAAATACATGTATATCTAAGAAAAATTACGTTCAAAATGGTATTATAACTTACCCTGTATGTCTCCATAACAGTTGCTTCTGGATGAAGTCTATTCATTGCTCTCTGGCAAATCCAGCTGTTGAATCGTTCATACACGTACATTGACCAGCTGTGCACTGGTCCTTGTTCTTGTATGCCCTCAGCCACATGGTGTAGCAGGTGGAGGCTCATGGTCTGTTAATAATTAACACATATTAGTTTCTGCTGTAAATTATAGATTATTCCTGTATTTTAAAATTATGTGCTTTATGTCTAACTGACCAATTTCTATTTTTGCTAGGTACAATGTAATGGCTCCTTTAGACTTACTACAAATTGCTTGTTTTCCCTTGTATCAAAAGATGCTTTTATTTGAATAAAATCCCTTTACAGTCATGACTAAACAACCTGGTGGAATGGATTTGTCTGTATGCATCACACAAAGGCCACTAAATCAAGTGACAGTTACTGTTATGTTATATATTACTTACAGACACTAATATCATTATACATTTATTATACATTGAACTCGTTATCTCTTTTCTTATTGGCCGGTAGCGTTCAGTGAATTTTCAAAATCAGTGCCCGTGATGTCATAACTGCGGATTATACAAAAAGCATGTCAAGGACACTTAAGATCACCGGAAATCATATCATGTATGACCGCGTTGCAAGATTTCCAAGGCTAATTATGTCAAGTTTGTGCACTTTATGCTGCTTGCCATTAGTGAAAAAGCAAAACCATGACTTTCTGTTCAATGTATAATAGAACAATAATTATTATTAGATTCGGTTTTTGTGATATCCAGAATAATCGAGGCCTCGCTAAGGGTTATCAGCCTCAGCCTTTGGCTATGGTTGATAACCCCAACCTCGACCTCAATTATTCTGGATATTACAAAAACTTTATTCAATAATTGTTTAATAATTGTTTAATTCACCTGCACACTAACTGGAAAATCCCTCTCAATCAATGCCAGTGCCACGTTTAATTCCTCGCAGAGTGCTGGAATGTCATCTTTTGAAACAGAATCCTTGCATAGGGAAGCAATCACATTCAGAAATCTAAAAAATGTTGACCGCTGCGTTTGACCAAGTAAACCTCTCAGGCAAAACTTCATTATGCCATCCACAGCAATCTGAAATAGTCAATTGCAACCTTATTTCAGGCTTACATGTAATTCGTAAAACCAGTAAAAGTTAGCTACAGTACTGATCTTAGTTGTATGCAAATGCAATATGCAGTTGTTCTTACAGTCTGGGGCAAGGGGGTTGGTGCAAACAAAAGCACTGATATTACACAATTTAACTTAGATGACGATCTGCATATCATGCATGTAAATGTCTTTGTTGAGAAGGCGCTGATCCTCAACCATGAATACTATAAATTACAAGAACACACAGGGGGACAAAAATTTGAACATGTGAGTGAAGCAAGTCATTAACCTGTTTCCAGTCATGAGATTTGATGTATGTCCTCTTCGCAAAAAAGGGTTTTGGTTGCCATCCATAACCTGATGGCACAGAAATATTTCTGGCCCTGGAGTCTGCCTTCTTAATGTCCTCCTCAGAAAGTCTGAATGGTGCACTGGGAAGCTTAAGCTTTTTCTTCTTGCTTTCTTTGCTGGCCGTCTTCCTTTTCCTTCCTGAAACACCGAACAATTATCATCTTGATAAGTTTACACAGACAAGTAAAGGTTAAGCGGAAATTTACTTTTAAGACATCATGTAAGCTTTTGCACGTTGAGCTAAGATTGCTGTCCAAATTGATTTCAGAACTGCGACCAAAAAAACATTTTAGCAAGATGCAATACTCCCTGTTCCTGCTTAATTAAGAAGTGAATTTTCATTCCGCAAAATGTTGCTTCGAACAATGCTTTGACCAATGCTTCGAACAGCTGCGAAAAAGTCCTTAAATTCTGAACGGTCAGCGGTTACATCCTCATATATTACTTTGTCATGTAATTAGTCACCAGGACGAATCCCCTCACTGAAATCGAAAAACACTCTTTGGGCTCTCTTTGGGCGAATCAACAAAAATGAAAATTACGAGTGCGTGATCGCAAGTATACAATACAGTACTTGACCTTTTGATTTTGTACTCGTGATCTCTAGTATCCTCTGATCATCTGTGGCATTGTTTTCAGGAACATCTACCACGCACGCTTCTCCAAAACGCCCCAGGCTGTTTTCTACATTCCTCAATTTAATAGAATCACTTGACCCAATAAATAACGAGTAGAATTCTACAATGACGTTCTTGAGTACGTGCATCATATCGGGAAACGCCTGTGTGGTGCGATCGAATCCAGGCATTAGCATGAAACAATGGCAGCCTTTACTGCCAGTTGCCTTCGCCACATTCGCAGCTTGCGCTTGATTCTTGGCTCTGACATAGGTAACACTGTTCCATTTAATGTCTGTGTTAGACACCCGCTCAGGCGGAGGATGAAATTCAACGCTGCTCTCAGGAAAGTCAGGACAGTGCTGCCTCAGAGAGTGCTCTTTTTGAAGAAAGCGCCTGTTTCCCAGGTACACCACCTTGTCTAAGCCTGCTATGTGCTTACCTTAAATAGTAAAAAACACAAGGGTTGACTTTTTTCTCTTCATACTATAGTGGGTAATACCATGTACTTATATATATGGAAATACTGAAATAAATTGTTGTAGTTGTTGTTGACTTCCAATTAAAAGCTCTTTAACTCGAGCTAGTTGGGAAAGATAAGTTTCAGTCATCGGGGGTTAAGTACATACTGAATGGAGTGAGCAAGGCGAACGAAACCGCCTTAATTCGGTGAGGCTTAGTTTATATTAAATCGTGAGAGTCAAAGTTAAGGAGTGCGAGTTTACGTACCGGGGTTCACGAAGTCATGGAGATTCTACCGCATGTGCACGTTTATTTTATCGACCGGTTAAATCTGATGAAAACTAGAGCAAAGGGGAAATAACGTAGAAAACATTATCCATACATGTACTAGTTTAGAGTACTGAAAAGAGACTTTTCTAGTAATTCATTAAACCGATCAAATTAGGCTTACCTCTCATGTCACACCACATGCATCCTTGAAGTGCGTTAGCTCCAGTGCAATGGAAGAGCTTGTTTAGGCCCGGATAATCCAGAACATAGCTGAGAATATGAACTTTGAAGTCGAACGGAGCTTTGCTGTATGCGTCATAAAATGCTGTACCGGATAATGCTAACAGTTCGTCAACAACGACTTCCAAGTACGGGTCGATAGATTTTGCCTCGTGATCCCCATTACCGGGAATTATACCGACAAGCATCATGTTAGAGAAGAGATTTCTGATCCGTTTTGGCAAATTCAAAACCGTCAGCATAATTGGCCACATAGAATATATTACCTTATTGCTGCTGAAGGGATTGACGCCATCTGTGGAAAGCTGTGCAGAAATTCCACGCCGTTCACCCTCGAAGAAACCACCATCGTCATACACTTTCTTCCACAAGGGAGAACCAATGATATCATCCACGCATTCTTCTTGTGCAATATCATGACTCTGCAGAACTTCGGCAACAGTGGCATTACCAAACATCCTCTTCCAGCGAGGCCCAAGAGGATAGTAGTAAAACTTCCGCGCTGGATTCCGTGCAGTACGGAATCGATTGCCGTTGCAAATAGGACAGTTTGTTAAGGCTGTATAGTCATAGCGATCGGTTTTGCGGAAAAGCACGCAGTCATTTGGACAAGCATCATATACAACAAAAGGCAGAAGGAATGGCTTAATAAAAGCATACGCTTCATCATAGCAGCTGGAAAGACTGTTTCCTGGAGGCAAAATTTGCTCATGGTGGAGGCGCAGGAGATCTGACAAAGCACTTTTACTCATTCCCGGGTGTTCAGTAAACCAGGCTAAATATCCGCATAAGGCCTGAAGCACAGATACAGAACTACCCTCAAACAACGGCAAAGTTGCTTTGATACTACTGTATAATTCATCTTCTTCGAGTATTTCACGAAGGTGATGTGGAACCTCGGCCAGACTAACTTCGGAGTCCAACCCGTCAGAATCGATATCCCCACCATCCATAGTTGACAACTGAACAGACTCTTCTAAATCTTCTGTATCGAGGTTCGAAGTAGGAGAGGCCATACTACTGTCACTAGTAGGCAGTGTGGGATTTTGATCCGCCAAGGAAACTTCAGAATTCAAATTTAAGGAAGAGTTGTCTTCTTGATCTGTCAATTGATCGATCGGTATGTTGTCTGCAGTAACCAAATGCAAGTTCGAGCAGTTGTTAACTTCGTGGTCAGAGGCGATCATCTCTTTTCTGCTGGTCTCTCCCTCATGATCAGTATACATGTTTAAGAAGCTCTCTTTTTCGGTTGAAGTATCATTGTTTACCGAAATTGTGCCGTGCGATGAAGATCCGGACTCGTCAACAGAAATCGCCGAGGTTGAGGTCGTTTTGGCTACTCCAAAGGTCTTGACATGATGACTTATATCGCTGCTTGACAACTTCACTCTGTTTAGGCATAACGAGCAAGGGCACAGTTGCAACTTTGACCGGTGTTTTCGCTGAATAAATCGCTGCTTGCCTTTTTTATGCTGTGATGAAAATGGCATGACTCTTAACTACAGAAATTTAGGGACGGACGTATGATTTCTCTTACTGCATTTTCCGTTGAATATTACCTATTCATTCTCGGCATGTGAAACTTAATACATTAGTGATAAAGGAATGTTCTAGATTCTTAATTTATCGGTAACTAAACACACTAATACCTCTCTAAGGTTGACTCAAGCAGTAAGTATATCATGATCAGGTTTCGAGATGTGTATTTTCAAAGCAACGCGGGACAATAATTTAATGAGCACAATTTTATACATGGAAGAACAAAATCAATGCAAGCAGTGGCAGATTTAGACCTTGTGCCAAGAAAGAGGGGGTGGGGTGTTTTACTTGCCCTGCCCGCTTTTCTTCCCTCTGTCATTTCTTCATTTTTACCCAAAAATAAGGGGGGCCGCCCCCGGGCTCCTTCCCTAGATCCGTCACTGGCAAGTAAGTTAATCACATCATTTTCTTTGACAAATGACATTGCCGCATTAAACACGCGGGTCAAGTAACTGAAAGAACGATAAACCACTGTTTTCGCACTTAGGTGTCATTTGCATATAAAGTCTCAGCTCAGCCAGCGGGTTGATCATTTCTAGTTCAGAAGTGATCTACGTTGCGATATCCATCTATCAAGCTCAGTTCTAGCCGTGTACATCTTTGTTCAGTCGTGTCAAGATCTGCGTGCAAATCAACTTGACCCGAAAATGGAAAATCTGGATACACTCAACCTTTCTTCCGAACAACTCAGAGGTTTGTTATCTCTGCTGATGGAGGGAAAGCTCCGGCACGTTGTTGGCCAAACGGCAAAAAGTATCGGTGATTCCAAAATGAATGTCCTCCCGGGAACTACTCAACGAAACAACAACACAAAATCTGCTGCCAATGATTCAGAGCCTGACTTAAACGTTTCGCTGGGGTCGTCTTCACTCGGTGGTCCGTCTGCAGAAAAATATACTGCTCGAGAGTTGTTAGAAAAGGCGGGCAAATGTAAAAAATCTAACCCTGCACAACAAATCTTCAGGGTAAGTAAATTATGGTTCTCTGCTACTTCTATTACATTGTTTTCGCTTTCAGGTCTCTTAACCTAAAGTAGATAGAACGTTTAGCAGATATTTCCGCGCAATTCGTTATCGTTAAGAAGTTTGCGGTACCAAGTTTGCGCCCAAAATTCGCGGGCTTTTCCGTCCAAGTCACGTGGTACTATTGAGTTCAAGTAACACGTGGAGCGTGTTTGTTCCATTGACGAGTGCGAGCGCTTAAGTAGTTTCCTCAATGTGGATCGTCAAGAGACTTTAAAATACACCTGTGAATTTTTACTTGTGATACTCAGTGGCACTGTAATTGGGCTTTCTGAATCAAGAACCTTGTTCTACAACACGTTTGTAATGTTTTGAATTGATTGATACTCGAAACAACTGCCTCCCACATGATGTTATTGAAACCCGTATTCGATTATAATGAACTATATGCTTCAATTTCTTGTCTAAAATTCTCGCACGCTACCAAATGAAGATATGGGAAACATGTTCAATGACCTTGCAAGCGTTTTAGCGGAAACATGCTGATTTTGTGAACTAGATCGAGGGCAGACAATGTCAAAATCACAACAAATGTATAGCGTTCTTGTCTTTAGAAACCCTCTTTTGTGATGATTGAAATTGTCTCATAGAAATGAGCTACATTAATTGTAGTAAATAGTTAATTTAGAATGGGTTCCTGCTCACCGTGTACGTATGGGAACTTAAACATGTTTTACTTGTGATTGGCCACAAAGTCCTCACGATCACGGTGAAGAAAAACAAAGGTCACCATTAGGATAGATCCTGACACGCCACAATAATTATAAGTTGAGCAATGGTTAAGCGAAAACGCTTAACCAGGTGTCTAAAATTGTCAATGAAAAATTCGCTCTTGGAATCAAACTTAATTAGAACGAGAAGTCAAAATACTAGATGGAAATGCAAACTAACAAAGTTTAAATACTCACGCTTAAGTAAACGTCTTGGCTTGGCTAAGGTCAATGGAGTTCGGATTGTTCAGAGTATGTAATCTTCACATTGCCGAAACTTAAACAAAGAAAAACTTGCACTAGACTCTAAAAAAATTTGCAGCTAATTTGAAACTGTACACTTCCTCGTATGTACACACGACCGTGCATACATTGAGATTTGTTCATGATGGTCAGCACATATATACAGGATATATAGATAGGACTAGCGCACACGCTATGTTATAACATTAATTACCGTAAATCATATCTCTATCTTACCTTCAGTACGTGTTGAAACAAGTTGCAGCAAGGTGTGGATTCTGGGAAACCGCTCCCCAGATTAATGCCATAAGCCCCAAGACAATGGAGCGGTTTTTAAACCAGGTAAAAAAATCTGAGTAATTGAAATCTTTCTACAAGACAAACTGTATCTATATGAAGGCCAATTCCAAAGCAAAGCCTCCAGATAAGTAAGCATTATTAACTGTGGCAGGTATATGCATGTTGCAGGTAGGTTGAAATGAGCTATTTAGTGGAATTGATCAAAGTGTGTACTATTGTTTTAACTCTCTTTTATAGATCATTTCTTTTACTTGACTGGTAACTTTTTCTCTTTGTGAACTGAAAGTTTTTTGCTCTGTAAAAGGTGACGCAAGCTCTCCCTCAGCTCTGTGGGCATTCAAAAGAAATAAGAAACAGGCTGGCAGAGAGTCTTCGAAATCGTCGCAATCAAAAGAAAAATACCAAGCATTGGGCAAGAGCTGCGAAAGTATGTAGATTCCAGCTAATAGACTGTAAATATATATAAGTTGAAATTATAGTTGAGATATTGTCCAAGGTACCAATTTAGCGAAGTTGTCGTGTTGTGCCCTGAAAGAAGGCTTGATTTGCATTGCTTTTCAAGTCTGATCTTTGTTTCTCTCATCCTCTGGAATATTCTGTCCTTCTTATATAAATACTTTCATGTTATATATAGCTCAAGAAGTACAACTGTGTGGTGACTAAGCGAGAGGCAACTGCAAATTTAGCAATCCCACAAGTAAAATGCCATACGACCACGGCAGACATTGTTGGAAAACAGCTGATACAAGAAGGTGGTCGCATGTCACCAGGAGAAGAGGAGGACGAGGAGGAGGATGGATTTAACTTTTCATCGGGGTGAGTATTGGACTGATTTTAATTTTGATAAATATAGCTGGTATTCTGGTACTAGTTAAAAATAAGCAAATATCAACAGAAAGATGAAATGCAAGCCCTAGTTAGACAGTACCGGTATTACATGTCAGGCTTAAAGTAATAACAAGGCTAATAACAATGTTATTAGTAATTTTTCTGTAACAATATTAGCCACTTATGCAGTTGATATTATTACCTACCTCTGATTTCATTTCAGTTAACACCACTGCATTAAGCAAATTTAAACAAATCATCATGCAATGATTTAAATGTAGTCAGATTAATTCTCAAGCCTTTAAATATGTCTATAAATCAATCATTAGTGCCTAATGCAAATGTTTCTTAATTTACCAGAGACGAGCTACTGGTGATGAATGGTGCAGACAAATTAGCGAGGGCCACATTTGTTAGAGAGTCGTCACGACAAGGTAGGAAATTATCCATGTGCACATTTATTTGATAAAATATCTTATTACATGACTAAGTTGGTGAAAGGGCAAAATAATCAAGAGGCTTTAGCCAGTCAGATATTCAAGTATAATGAATGAGATAAAGTTTCAATATATAGTTCATAGTTATTTTTTCTTGGGCATTTCTGACCAAGGGGGAAAGGTGCATGAGGTTAACCCTATGTGAAGCACCAACCCGTGAGTCAAGGCCAGAACACAACAACGGTACCGGGAATTTCATCCTCTATATAGAGCTCTTAATTCCATTCAGACATAAAGGTATGCAATAAACCTGTTATATTAGTTAGACAGAGCTTGCCCTAGACCAGCTGGAGAAGTAGGAGACATCATTTTTGCTACAGTCCTCGCGGCACTAGATATATATCTGCTGAAGGTTGTAGACCAGCCAGCTGGCTGCACACTTGGTTAATAAAATGTATATAAGTTCACCTGTATCTCTACAGCCTTGTGTATGTGTAGACACATACAAAGAGGATTCAGTTTAGTAAATAAAGTAATAATATCTCTAATTAAACTATTCACAGATGACACAGGACTTTTGGTGATGCAGGCCAATTATACTTCTACCTGCAACAGAGATGCAACAATTGAGCTTCCACCTCCCAACAAGAGAGTGAAATTTTTACATGAAGTAGAGGTAAGAGCACAAAATACTCAATGCTGATAAAATAAACCAACAATTGACAATTGCTAAGATTGACAATCGTTACGAATTGAAAGAATATCATACACATGTATATTTTAACCCTACGTAGGGTTAAAATAGCAAGTCTATATATATATTTATTACACGACTCAGGCAGTCAGAGGGCAAATAGCTAAAATCAACCAATCAAAATGCTCTATTGCCGGTCCAATATTCTCTAAGTATTGGACCGGACACTGTCCTGAATGATCCCGCACTTGTGTCTTCGCTTTCTTCATCAGTCGTGTAATAATTAAATCTTTTATTAACCAAGCTTGCTCGGGGCCGACTGGGAGAATATCGGCCTGCGGTCTTTTTTTTTTAGCTCGGTACGTACTATCAAGACCTCGGGCCGATATTCTCCCAGTACAGCCCTCGCGCTTGGTTAATAAGATGTAGATATAATCTTGCATTCATGCACACGCTGGAGTTGTAGTTAGCTCCACTCGTCATCTAAAATAAACTGGAAATTACCACCTGACATAAGTTTCTGACTAATTATTGAGATCCCTTAAAAAAATGCTACAGAAAATCTTCAAAAAAAATGCCACTTATACAAAATAATATTTCATATCTTGAAATTTCAGATTGGGACCCAGTTCTATTGGACTTTGAATCAGCTGATGAAAAAGCCAAAAAGCAAAGTGGAGATGATGATCATCAACCAAAAAAAGAAAACGGACACCCCAGCTGCCATAACGGACACCCCAGCTGCCATAACGGACACCCCTGCCACTGCAACTAAGGAAAAAACAAATCCCACTCCAAAAAAAGGGGGCCAAAAACGTAAGACAGATGATCCTCATGAAGGAAATGCCAAAAGCCAGCCTAAAAAGAGGACGACAAGTGCAGACGGAACAGCTAAAAAGAAGGGCTGGAAAGGATACATTCAGATGTCCAGGGAAGACTTTGAGCGTGACCTCGCTTTAAAACAGAAGGACATACAAAAAGCCCTCCCACAGAAAAGGGGACGAAAACCAAAGATAGACAGTATATATACCGTCTAACAACAAAACCATTTTTGTAGTTAGACGGTTTATATACCGCATTTCATTTAATGCAGTTTGATCTGCAGCGTGCTTATTCATACCCAATGACAGTACAATGGATGTAGGAAATATGTTTTAAGTGTTTAATTGTTTTTCACATACCAGTAATTTTACTTCAAACATTTATAGACGGTCACAACCCTTGCATCGGGAGTGCGGTTAAAAGCCCGGAAAGCCTGGCAAAGGCTGGCCTGGCCAGGCTTGCCAGGCTTTTTGCCGGGCTTGCCAGGAAAGCATAGCCTGGAAAAG
>Ga0126343_10000753_pt1 | contig 13485 bp, 9 predicted proteins | sample Cyp2metagenome_FD_92531 | JGI IMG/M metagenome (GOLD analysis project Ga0126343, IMG submission 92531) | Coral microbial communities from Lord Howe Island, Old Settlement Bay, Australia - Cyphastrea 2 metagenome | ecosystem: Host-associated > Invertebrates > Cnidaria > Coral ... | reverse complement strand
CGTAACAAACGAGGATTTTTTTTTACTTTAATATCGAGAGCGCTAGCGGCCGGGGCGCGACTGCGTATAGTAAATAATATCTATAAATTCCACCAAAAGGGATTTAAGAAATAAAAGAAAAAAAGTAAAGTCCTACTAGAAAAATTCTAAATGAATCAGTATAGAAAAATTCCAAATTGACATAGCGCTATTTCATCTTTTTATTTTCGTCTTTTTAGGACTGTTTCTACCTGTGCATCTTCCAGTGTAAATTGAATACTATATACCGCCACAGACTTCTTATACTTCTCGCGTAATCCTCTCTGACATGCTTGAATCATTCCTTCCGTTTCCTGGAATCGATCCAAAAAGCATAAATGATGATTAGTTTCACAATTTGTTGCAGCAATCCATTCTCGCTATACTATTTGCCAACATAGTCAGCGCGCTTTTGACCAGATGGCGCCACATTAATGCCTTTTTGCTGGTTGTTTGGCGTGGATTTCATTTCAGTTGTCAGTTAAAGCTAAGGCCATCCCCATACGATGTTCATGACTTTATACTCCCTAGCGTGAAAATTGAACGATTTATGCGGGCTTTTGTAAATGGATGTCTTTTTAGATTTATTTCTTAATATTCCTTTAAACTTGAGCAGGGGTACACATGAATTTAACTGAAATTTTAGGAAGTTTAAAGAGAGATTGAAAGGGGGAAAAAGGTTATTGAACACCACCATGACCTGAACTTAATTCTGCCGAAGTCTGCTCGTCCTTTCTTTTCTTTTCTTATCAGACTTTTTTGGCACTGCCTAAATTTATATTGTTAGAAGAAAATAGTCGATGTTTACACAGCCTCTGGTTTGCTGCAAAATTAACATGTACTTGAAGAGGCAAAAAAGTGAAATTTATTTATTGATAGCCGTTCCGTTCCTATCGGTTATTAGAAAACGTTTAAAAAGCGGCTGAGAAAAACGATATTTTTCACCGTAAAGCATTACCGGTCTAGAACTAGATGCCGGTCTCGATTTTGACGGGTAAACCGCTTTCAATATTGATTTCAGCCAATCAAATTAATCGTGAATTCGATAGTTCCCGATCCTTGTGAGACACAGCCATATACATGCAATAACATTAATCAGAAAAAAAAATCTTGGGCATTGTAGTCAAAAAATCTGTTTTGGAAGTCTTGGACGGCCATTTCCGAGTTGCCTCTTGACTCGGTTTCAAAAGAAGTCCTTGCGCAAATCCTTTCTCTGAGCTGAGGAAGGCAAGACCGGAAGTAGCCAACTGACAAAAGTTTCCTCTCCCACCCCACCCCAACTCGCTCTGAGTGCAAACATTACCTGAAACGCCTGGAATATTCTGTATTTGTTTTGCGCTTTGTGGGCATCTTTTAGGACATAGCTGACACGTCTGTTCCAATATACGTGGAAGCAATACAAATGCTCCAAGGGAATAGCCTTGTTTTCTACGGTATGCCTCAAGGCAGAAAATGGTAACAATAGACAATGAAATGCTAATTTGGTCATCAAAAAATCGATCGAGGTTTCGGCTAAGACGTGCTCTTTTCCGTTGTGGATACAGTCCATGCGGCCTGTTTTTCGTGGTGTAAGGTTGTCATTGGCGACTACATTCTAGCCAAAAATGGCTAAGGTGCTTTTATGCGTTTTTCATCTCGTGGTTAGTGTAGCGATCGGTGTTTTGATATGCATGATACAACAACATAACGTGTCCGCCAAGGATGTATCTTTGGAGCAGCAGGTTAAAGACGCTCAAAAGATCCCTGGAGGAAAGAATTATGAGATGAGTGATGAGCCGTTCGAAACTGTGCCGGAAAAACTGACGGAGAAAATAACGCCATCTGAAACTACAAACAAACGATTACTTCAAGGTGACGAGAGCAAAAACAATGTTGAACAGTTACAATATAACGAACTTACTAAGGATGAAATAATCAACGAAGAAAGTGACCAGCTTGCTGGTCATTTGAAGAAGTTAGGAGAGCTTGAATCAAATGTACTTATTGGTGAGATCGAAGATATTGATTACGTTCCAAATGGCAGGGATTTTTATGCACATTTCCTAAGGAAGCAACGGCCACTTGTCATGAGAGGAGCTGCCGCAGATTGGTCCGCTGTGAAACACTGGGCAAATGAAACGTACATGAGGGAAAAATATGGCCATGTTATATTTGACGTCGAGTTTACCAAACGCTATGAAAGGATACATCCTATCAAGAAAACGATGAACCTGAGTGAATATCTAGACATTTACAAAAGCAAACAGGTTTATTTAGACTGCCCCTTCCCACAGACTGACTTGACCTCTGATATTATGGTTCCATATTGCCTGCAATGTGAGGAAGTTATGTCCACCATAGCAAGTATACATCTGCTGTACAGCAGCGGCAATACAAGCTCGAGTCTCCATCATGATGGATATCAGAATCTTCTGACCCTCATCTCTGGAACAAAAGAAGTTCTTATAGCCAATAGCGAATCTGCACAAAATTTATATGCCAATAATTACACAACAGTGCCTGGTTTATCTCCTGTGAATCCTGAATCAGTAGATCTTAAAACATTTCCTAATGTCTCAAAAGTAATTTTTCATAAGGTGAGAGAATCATGCATTCAATGGCATCAGATACATGTGTAGCTAAGCACTAAGCTGATACTGATATTGCAATGCATATGAAGGGCAATTTTCCTCAAAGGTTCAAGGCTGCATACATTGAATTCAAAAGTAATGATTTGATGGCTTACTTGACCTAGTGGTAAATATTTTAGTAGCTTTCAACAACAAGGCTCAAATGGCTTTCAACAAAAAGGCTTAAATAGATAAGGCCAGTGGACATGGGTCCTACTGTGGAAGTCATGGTCCTCAGAAACTTGACCTGATCTCAAGATCTTGAAGTCCTTTACGATGAGGCACAAAGTTTTGTTTTTATGTTGCTATGTCTTGTTTTTTTCTTCTTTTTATTGGTTTCTTTTTGTCTTGGAGACCAACATTGTTTACATCTTAGTCTGGAAATTTCAAACTAGGCAAGTCTCCGATTTTTCCATATTACCAGCGTTAACCCCTAATAGAATAGGTAATAATAATATTGTGAAGATAAACTATTGGCTGGCTGTTAGGCAACCTGACCACTGACAGGTTAACAACAGGCTACAGACAAGCTACTGGTACGGGCTACCAACATTTTTTTTTATGAAGCAGAGAGTTTGCCATAGAATAGACAGGAACAGAGTAATCAACCCTATCAAAACAGGTTCAAACTTAGTCTAATACCTAAACTCAAATCTTGATAAAAATCTTACCATTAACTAACTGATTCATGGTCAGATAAAAGTAATTAATAATTTATATTTGTTTAATACTGGTGACCTTGATCTGACTACAGCTAATCTTAGGTAACCACCCAAATAAGAGGTAAAGAGTTTAAAAAAATATATTTCATTGCAGGTTGTTTTGAAGGCTGGTGATATTCTGTACATTCCTCAACACTGGTGGCATCATGTCAGGTCATTTGACTGTCCTAACATTGCCATTTCGTTGTGGTTTCACCCATTTGCTGAGAAAGAGGAAGAACAAAGTTCATTTGAAGATGATAGTGCAGATGTAAGGATTGTAATTTGTTTATGAGATTTTAGCCACATAAATACACATTCAAGTTGTTTTCTACAGGTTGTAATTTACACTGTCAGCAGACTGTAGGTGTTATGTTATTATGTTTCCAATACAACAAATAACTTATTTAACTCATCACAAATAAGTAAGCTTGGTAACTGGTGCCTTATAGGTCAACAGGGGGCTTTAACACTTCAGGCACAGCTGGGAGTTATCCATGCATGGCAACTCTGCAATAGGGAATCACCCCTGTAGGTAACTGCCCTGCAGGTAACTGCCACCTAGCATCGTCACACTGAATGGAAATCAGTGGAGAAATTCCTTGGCATACTGTAACCTTATACTTACCTAAACACGTGAACCACAGGCGCAGGAGAGTTGGGAGCAAGAATCTGCAACAATTTGCAGAAAATTACATTTAGGACTTTCCTGATAATGGTAGCCAGAGATTCATAAGCATCAGCTGACTATGCACTCCATATGATCAGCAAAGATCAGTTTCAATGCGACAAAACATAAGAGGCCATGAGGCGAGAAGCGAGCTACATGTGTTGAGGTCACCTCACCAGTCAAATATGCAACTGGGGATTTATTTATTTACTTTGTCACATCAAAATCAACCAATCAGAAATTGCTCTGAAGTTAGAAGTCATGTACACGCCTGCATTATAATCACTAGTAGTTTGAATAACATTTCTATGATATTCTTCTAAACAGAAATTTTATCTATATAAATTATTCCATTTAACTGTTGCCATGGTTACTGTGCATTTTCTTTTCAGCCAAGTCTATTTGAAGACATGGTGTACGTATCAAAAGCCTTTGATAAACTTGTTGAGTCCTATCCAGAAACAATAAAGTGTCAGTCACAAAACAAGCCAATTAAGGAAGTGTTTAGCCCCAAGTCTGATGCATGGGACACACCAAGAGAAATCCGACCTGAAGACAGTGTTGTTACTTTGGCCAGTGGATATAAGAGTAAGACATGGAAGATTTTTAGTCTGATTAAAGTCACTGTCAGTAACTATTCTGAAAGCAGATTTATATGTACATGTAGCTTTAATTTTTTCATGTTTGGTGTTAAGTAAACAGACATTGTTGATTGATTTTGTAATGTTAAACTTGTTGCTACATCACATGCATATTGACTCACCCCAGCAAAAAAGTAAATAAATATAACCTGGCAAAAAATTGTTGAAACTCTCCGCCTATTAAAAAAAAACAAATACTGCTAGCATCTGCCTAAGTTCGTTATCAAAAAAATCAGTTGAAATGTCAAGCTACTCCCTACAGCAACAACAATTTTACCTCAGTGACGGAATGTGACACACAACGGGCATGCTTGACCAAGCCAGTTATAGTTAAAAATTATGCACATATTAAGTAAATAACATTATATTATTTAAACTAACTGACAAGATTGTTACATGACACATCAGATGTTGTTTCCTCAGTGCCTAAGATTGGTTTTGGTACAGCTGGTTTGTTTAAAGACACCAAGTCTTCTGTTTTAGTGGCCCTTACTTCTGGATACAGGTATATGACAATGTTACATTACAAGTTCAGTATTTCCTAAGTCAATGATCAAAGCTGTAAGAGATGAGTCAGCAAGTAAAGGAAGTTGGTGAGTGGCCAGCTGGCTCAAAAAAATGAAATCAGAGCCTGCATTGAGACATTGTTTTCCGAATGCAGCATGTTTGCCTTTTTTGCAGCATTCTGGTGAAAAATAACAGGTTGTACCAATATGACCAAAACCAATGGTGATTACATGTATCAAACACAAACACATGTGACTTATCCTAGAAGCTCTTTTGAAAACTTTCCATCCATGCAAATAACCTGGTAGGGTAGATCTAAAACATGAACAGGAAAAAGCTCTGAATTGTCTTTTAGAGGGAAGGGAGGTTTTTGCAGTTATCGTTTCAACAGTTTGCAACTGCAGTCTGTAATGATCAAGATAGTTCGTGAAGGCCAACATAATTTCAGATACTGTTATGTTAGCGACCAATGCCAGCTAATCAGCATAATTCAGGATAAGGAAAACGAGAGAAAAGCACTTGGCTTAGATTGTGCTGTGAGCAGAAAATACAGGACCGCTGTAATTTGCATAACTACAGTTCAAACATGGCCTCCACATACAATTTACTATCGCCAAGTCATGTTTGTTGACGGTTTTCTTGATCCTTATTGGTTTATAATGACACATTATTAGTGAGGGAGTTGTCAAAATCTCGACACCTTCGAAGAGGGGCTGTCTCATTTACCTTTGCCAATGGCTTTGCTCCTGTCACCAACAATGAGAGCCTGCTTGCAGGCTAGTTTGAATAACGTACTAGCTGGCACATCTGCATGGATAGAAGATGGCACTATTGTGATGATGTGTACATGTTAGCGGTAACAGCTCAATACATTTATGGAAGTAAAACATAACAGCAAAGCTGACCTAGATGCTGTGCTCTGGATCAAATGTACCAGGTTGATATTGGAACGTTATAAAGATATTCAGAGCAGAAAACCATTCTCCGCAGCTTTCTTGACATCCCTTATAGCCCTACTTGCACTCTCAGGAAATAAATTTACTTGATGACACAACTCAGGTCATTAGATAGAGAAGACATATAAGCTGTGTGACTAGTGTGTAAAGTTCATAATGACGAAAAAAAAAAAAACAAATCTCTTCCAGTAGTAGTTAGATACACTGTATTAAACAATGTGAGGTTGTTTAGTTTAGTTCACATGTTCACCAAATGGAGCTGCTGAGTTCTATGTACCTCTTAGACATCCCAGGACCTGAAGTGTCTGATTTCGTTTGTACTTTCAGGATGATTGATTCAGCTCAAGCCTATGATGAAGAGCAGGTGGGAGCAGCAGTGCAAGAAAGTGGAATCCCAAGGGAGGACATATTCATCGTATCCAAAGTTCATCCACGTTTCCTGGGACATGATGAGACACTCAAATCTGTAGAAGAGACTTTAGCAAAGTTGAAGGTGCTGAATACTCAACATTTGATTTTTTGTTTTGTCATTTGTGATGGCTTAACATGTCAGGGATATTGTTCATCATCAGAGAGGTTAACTCTGATATGCCTATCTATATAAACAGATCAAATGCTGGAAAAAATCAAATGCCCCGAGCAGGATTCGAACTCACGACACCCCTATCTCATGAAAGGTGCTCTAACCACTTAGCTACCGAGGCAACCACAGTGGAGTGAGTCGAATATTGGTTAAAGAACATCGATTACCAGACATTTGCTCCCAGGCCTCTCGGACCGGGAATTACTTAATTACTCAGTGGTTAGAGCACTTTTCATGAGATCGGGGTGTCGTGGGTTCGAATCCCGCTTGGGGCATTTGATTTTTTCCAGCATTTGTTCTGTTTATATAGATAGGCATATCAGAGTTAACCTCTCTGATGATGAACAATATGTTCGAAATATGCCATGTTACATAATGTCAGGGATAGTTGCTAATGCTTGACTAGTTCAAGATCTACAACAATGCATCATTGTCATCTTTGGCAGAATTAATACAAAATATGTACCTGAAAATGTATTGAAAGTATTGGATAACAGCATTGTAGCCAGATGGGTTTCCCGGTGTCCTGTGCATGCCCACTTTTGAAGAAGGTTGTTAAATTTTTCATGGCAGACCCAGAGTATAGCACATTTTGGACACCTGCTTTTCAAATCCTGACAGTATATTCACTGTTATTTGTTTCCATTTTCTGCCATAGGTTGATTACATCGATCTGATGTTGATTCATTCTATGGACTGCGATGAGGGGCCTGAGGCCCTCTTAATTTGCCAGAAAGGGGAGCCCAATGGAACATGGGAAGACTCATGGAAAGCTCTTGAGTCACTTGTTGAGAAAGGTTAGAAGTTCATGAATGATTTTTTTAATTCAGTCATCACATTTTTGCTCCATACTTTTGTTTGCTGAAATTTCAGTCAAGGAGATGTGATCCATGTAGGAAATTAAATGGCTGTCATAGCGTTTAAAATATAGATTAGACAAATAGTTTGTGAGATGGATGCCGGACTTAGCAATCTGGGTTCAAACATTGTTGTCTGAGGATTTCTCCACCTAGGTGCATTCTGTTTTTCGTTCATAATCGTTCTTGGATGCAGACAAGACAAGATCCTTTGTTTATACGAATTGTGATCTTTCAGGTCGGTTGATGACTGTACAAGAGCAGTCGCTTGCAGCTTTTAAAAACGTTATTTATTTGCCTTCCAGGAACAATCCGCAGTATTGGTGTCAGCAATTTTGAAGTTCAAGACCTGGAACGCTTGCTTGAGATCTCCGAAGTTCACCCTTCAGTGATACAGAACGCTTTTGACCCCTTCAACCAAGATCGTGTGACTCGAGAATTCTGCGAAAGAAACCATATTCAGTACATGGGATACAGGTACTAAATAAAACGCGAAATGCGTTCAATGCGATTACAACGTATTAAATAAGCTTACGTAACACTCGAGTTGTTATATAAATTGGTTTTAGAGCAATAACAAAGACATTTTTAGCATTGATGACTGGAAAAACGATTTCTGTTGATACTCCGCAGGAGTTTGGGAGTGTCTTGTTAGAGACTAAAGGGAAGGAAGAAGCCAAGAAAAAAATAATTTTTAGTTGCAATTTAACCCATGCTGAGATTTTCCATATTTACTCAGAGCTGAGAAGTCGACTGAAATTTTTACCTGATTACTGACAAGTGGTGGAAAATTGAACTGGAACTGACAACTGTTTTTCTGTGCGGTTCATATAACTTGCATGAATCAAGCTTAGTTTCCTAACTCCTTCATACTGAATATACTTTGTAGCTCATTCTTTTCAGTAGTATAGCACAGTTGACTCCAAGCTAGCTAGCAAGGAATCACTTTTCTCTAGTCTGTCAAGCAAAAAGATAAAAGAGGCGAAAGGAAAAGACGGGAAAAAGAGAAGTCTGGCCACATAAAAACTTGGGATATTATCCCCGGGAAGTGTTCCCAGCCCAGCTCAGCCCACACGAATCACACAACAGTGTGAACCATTTTTCTTCCCTATACCTCAACACCGCCAATCGCAAAATGATATTCGTTTTTTTTTTATCTCCACATAGCACACTTGGCGATTCTTGGAAAAGAGATGGCCTGCCTGTAAATCCTGTTCTTTCCGATGAAGGCATTAGAAAAATTTCCTCCAAATTCGACGCGTCCATTGCTCAAGTGGTTCTTAAATGGTCATTAGAGAACGACGTTATTGTCATTCCCCGCTCCCGTAATCAGAACCATATCAAAACAAACTTGAATCTGGCTCACGTTCTGCTCACCGAAGATGACCGACAATACATTGAGGGTCTTGATGGAAAGATAATTGTGCCCGACGACGATCCTCCGTACGATTCCCGATCAAAGCCGAGTGTTTCCGATCAACAAGGTGCCGACCAGGAGAAGATGGCAGAGCAGAAAACAGACAATATCAATGACAAAGTCGTTTTAATGGAGAGAGTCAATCCCCAAGATTCTACACTGTACTTGAGTTCAGATGATCATTGGATTTACGCGTTTGACACCGCCACGGGAAAGTTGAAATGGAAATATGGAACTGCAGATGAAGGTGGTTCAAAATGCGTTTTCAACTCTGATCAGACGGTTGTGTACTGCGGAACTGACGACAAGTCACTGCGCGCGCTCAACGCTGCTGACGGTAGCCTTATTTGGAAGTTTTCCACAGGGGGAGCGGTGACTTCGTCAACCCGAGTTGGTGCCGACGGCAGCCTCTACTTCGGATGTCTGGACGGATATTTTTATGCCGTTAATTCTGACGGCTCCTTAAAATGGAAGAGGAACTTGGGTGAAGAAATCTGGTCATCTCCTGCTCTTCTTGAAGGCGGCAAAGCCGTGTTCGTTGGCTCAATGGCAGAAGACTCTGCGAACGTTTTCTCTCTCGATGGCCAAACTGGTGAAACAATTTGGAAGTATCAGACGGCAGGATCTGTGTTCTCTTCTCCCACAGTTAGCCATGATAGCAAGGCTGTGTTTTTCTGTTCTTTTGATGCAAACTGCTATGCTTTTAGCACAGAGGACGGTCGACAGATTTGGATGTTTGAGGGCGACTCCGCATTCCAATCCTCGCCAGTTGTCAGTAAACTGGACGGAATTCTTTTTGTCGGATCTTCACAAGGCAATATTTACGCGATTGACTCCTCAAATGGACAAGTGAAGTGGACAAGGGAAGGTGAGAACACGGAAATTAACTCGCCTTTTCATATAAATACTCCAAATTAAAAGTACGGTTTAATCCAACGACTTCTTTTTAAATGCTTTGAAATGTTTTAGTTTTACACGTAAAGATGTTTTTATGTAGGTATTGATCTCGATCTTTCTTATCTAATCAAAACTTTGGTTTGTTTCCCCTGATTATTACTTTTTTTGGATTACGAGCTTTGTGTAAACAACAATAACCGGAAGCGGAAATAGAGGTTGGTGACGTAGACGTATCGCATTTTTATAGGTAAATTGCGCACATTTCAGTTAGCTGTGTAATGCATGGCAAGCCGCGATCGTCTAGTGGTTAGGACCCTGCGTTGTGGCCGCAGTAACCCAGGTTCGAATCCTGGTCCCGGCACATTTTTTTCAATTATTCTTTTTTCTTCGTTAACAATTTATTATTATTACTTTTAAAATTATTCTTATAACCTTTCAGCATTTTTTGCAAAGAAAAATTTTAGAACTCTTTCACTATCGAGTACAGTATAATATGCACACGCGGGTTTTCTTTTAATAGTTCTTTTAATAGTCTTAGAAAAGCTTGTCATGAGAAAATTGAATCCATTTCAATCCTCCGTTTCGGCGGAGCTGTACAGCGGTATATTTGCTCTTGAGTTTATTTTCCTTTTTTCTGCTACAGGTCGTGAAATAATTTATTCTTGATTCAACATTCTGCGGTTGGACAAGCGGTTTACCCGAAGCGGTTTTACACTTTGTTTGTTGAATGTTCTTAGTATTTATAATTTATTTTCTTCTTGTTGCTATAATTTATTTTATAATACATACCCTAAGAGTCAGTTGATTTACAGTCTGATGACAGTACAAGCGAATTTTCTCCATTGCGATCAAGACGACGCGTTGCGTGACATCAATGCAAAATATTTAATGTAAATTTCCACTTCGGCAACGTGGGCCGCAATGTAGTGCGGTTAAAGTGAAACGTGCGTTGCTTGTTTTCTTTGATTTTATTGTTACGTAGGTCATAAGAATTAACTTTCTAGAAAATGTTAAAAAGATATTACCCCGCGTCAAGTACTTTGTAGTTAAACACAAATATAAAGGTGCGACAAGAGAATGTTTACTAGTACAGTAAGGTTGTCTATGGGAAATGTTTGACTTATCACCAATCATTACAGTCAGTGTAACTTTTTGTTTAACAGAGTTGAGCAGCCATATGGGGTAATAACAAAACAAAACAAAAGCCAGATTATGTCGGTTCGGTTAATTTTGTCTTTGTCTTTGTTGTTTTTAAACAGATAAGGGTGAACTATTCTCTTCGCCGTTTATTGCTCCAGATGGAAATATCTATATTGGTTCAGGTCAAGGGGAAGTTCTGGCTCTCCGTCAACGTGATGGCTCGCTTGTGTGGAGTTATAAGACAAGCTCGTCAATTTGGTCATCACCACGATTGGACAAAAGTGGTGTGTTGTTTATAGGAGGAATTGATACCTATCTGTATGCCTTGCGAACCGATAATGGACAATTGGTATGGAAGTACAAGACAGACGGACCGGTTGTGGGAACACCGCTGATCACGCGTGAGCATGCTGTGGAACAAGCCTGAAGTACACAGGCTATTAAAATTGATGAATTTGGTCAAATTTTATTCACGAATCTCTCATCATAATTATTTGTCTGGCACACCATGAACAAAAACATACAAAAATAAAATTTTCATAGGGCCAGGAGACCTACAAAAAATGCCAAGCTTATAGTGGAGCCCACTTCAGTTGTTAGTAAAGTAAATGTTAAGCTTTGTTTGAGCAGCATGATCAATGCAGCATTATTTCAGTAAAAAAGGGATAATTTTTTTCTTAAACCTGGAAAAACTTGTTGAACTAGTGACAGATACTGGTAGAGAATTCCAACTTGAAGGCCTTGACAGAGTATTGTAAATTTCTTTCTGTTCTGCTGCCATAACAGTGCACTTGTCTGTTTGTTAAAAACAAATTGAGCAACACGTGGACCCACAATTAGTCGGAACAGAATTCTGAATCCTTGATTTATAAAACTCTTTCAGATTTGGTTTGGATAGCCTGGCTGCAGATGTCTACATGATTGAAGGAAATACATGTTGTTAACGTCTGCAGACAGGCTAGTGTGGACTGCTGCCACCAAGAACTGAACTAAGAAAGCTTGAGATTAAATGGAGTAATATATCCTAAGATTGTATACCATATTTAAAGCATCACTGTCTTAAGAAAAATACTGATGATATCCTCACTTGTATGACTAAACATAAAAATAAATGAATAAATTACAATATTTAGAGAAGAGGCCACAACAGACCACAACAGACTGCCATCAGCCCCGGCCCGGGCCACATTGGTGGGAGGCGAGCGTTCTCGTCACTTTGCCTTCCCTGCTTCCTGACAAACTACAATAGTGTTATATGAGCACCTGTACTGTGCCAAGCTGTACCTCGTGTTTTATTACACTACTAGTCTGTTGAAAATTAAGACAAAGGCGTGACTTACCTTTATCAAAAATTATTACCTTGTCCCCTGTCCCCCTTCAACCTAAATTTTTGCAATGAACCCCGGTGATTATCTTAAAAGTAAAATTAAATACATGTATATTTACAACCAAAGGGTTGTACTGGGGTATTCTCGTGATGCGTGATTAGCTGATGTTACTTTCCGTGAATCGTGAATTTAGGAAAATATTAATCGTGACTCGTGACCAGATGGTTTTGCGCGACCCGTAAAGAACCTGAATTATTAAGTGATGTTCGTGATTAATTTTAGCGAGTCCTCCGAACGGCCAGAGTCGTCTATCGAGAGTGACTTAGCTATGCGATTTGCAATATGGAGCCTTGACGTAGCCTTACGCGATTTTGCCTTCTTCAAAAACTGCTTCTAGTGTAAGAACAGGTCATTTTTCATTAAAAAGGGTATCTTACTTTTCTCTTTTTTTCGTTGGTGAAAAGTAACAACGTTGCCCTGTGGTCGCTCGGCGCAAGTGACATGCATTATAAAAACACCAGTGATATACCAGGTGAGCTTCCGCGCGTAGACCACAGGCAGACCCAATCTCGAGCCCAGAGTTCTCCGGACCGAGGAGCCGGAGAACTCTGGGCTCGAGATTGAGGCAGACCACGCTATGTGTTCGTGTTTACGAAGAGGATTTATGAGGGTTATGAATTAGAAAAAAGCTCTGAAAATTCCACATTTAAATCACGTATTGGTCTGAATATCTCAATAAAGTTAAAGGAAACCTCAATCGACTCATGTATGGTGTTTTTGGGCCTTCTTGGGCCGTCTAAAGCGTCTTATAGCGAGATCACTTTTGGCGGCCGGTGACGGTTAAGACAAGAAAGGGAGACAAGTCTTGCAACTTAGAGGCCGTCAGCGGGTGTCTGGAAAACCCGAATAGCGAATAGTCGCGAACAGCGAATAGCGAATAGTACGAACAGTGCGAATAGTGGCGAATAGAGGCGAATAGTCTTCAATAGTCACCGCCTTAGTTCAGCACTGATCTGGGTTCGTTGAAATTGATCACGTGCCTTGCATACGGCGGCTGAGCCCGCAGTACGATCGGCAGTCAAAATTTTGGTGTCCTAACGAAACGATACGATAACAGCCTTTTTCTTCGCAGCTAACAAAAATAAAAACAGTGCACAAGTT
>Ga0126343_10000752_pt1 | contig 13495 bp, 9 predicted proteins | sample Cyp2metagenome_FD_92531 | JGI IMG/M metagenome (GOLD analysis project Ga0126343, IMG submission 92531) | Coral microbial communities from Lord Howe Island, Old Settlement Bay, Australia - Cyphastrea 2 metagenome | ecosystem: Host-associated > Invertebrates > Cnidaria > Coral ... | reverse complement strand
CCTGTTTACGGGCGCATTGTGGATTGTTCATAGGACTTAATTCTACGATCTCATCCGGAGGTGAGGTTAGTTGAGGTGCTCCCACGGAAAAGCTCTGGTCAGTGGTAAAGGTTTCACCTTTCTGACCATGTTCTGATGGAAAATTAAGTCCTATGAACAATCCACAATGCGCCCGTAAACAGGCTCTTCGTACAGCGAAGAGACGAGATCCCATTCGTTCCTCATAACCCTCCCGAGAGAATAGTCCACCCACGGGCTACGGAGTCACTAACCTCGCTTGTACTGACAGTGTCCCCGCCGACAGTGCTACCAGCAGGCTGCGGTATGACCCCAACAGAGCTCGCCTTGAACAATCTCTCCATCCTTTGCTGGTCAGAGTTTGGAGTCGCGCTTCTTGATGCCGAAGACTTGGCACTTCCAACAGAACGAGCCGACGGTGAGGCGACTGCTCCACTTGACTGTTTAGATGGCGTGACCGATCGCACGGGCAGGAATGCGTCTTCAAGATTGGCCAGAAGCTCGTCCTCTACGTAGTCCAAAGAAAATAGAAACATTTGCCCGCTTAAAGCTGCCTACACAACCAAAGGTATGGCAGTGTGTTGGATAGTTAAACGTGAACCCAGGATGTTGCGGCGATTTCGTTTTTCCGTTTGTTTTTTTTTTGTTTTCGTATGTTAATGTATTTTCTCACACTCCGGATGCCCGTAATTTTGCTTGATATGTAAATTTGTATCGTATATGTTCGTATCATCCTTTCATGTTCATTTTGGCCCCGTCCACACTAATCCGTTTTCAAACGAAAACGGAGCTGTTTTGCTCCGTTTTCAAAAAGATTTGCGCCCACACTTATCGTTTTCGTATCCTTTTCGCCCGTCCACACTACAACGATCATCAAGAGAGAAGCCAGTTATGGAACCGTCTGTTGGCCATTTTGGATACTCACGGTCGAGTGGGCTGGCGCCCGGTCGTGTCTATTTGGATGACGTCACCGTTTTCAGATAGCAAAAAGATTTGCGTCCACACTTATCGTTTTCGTATCGTTTTCGCCCATCCACACTACAACGCCGTATCCGTTTGAAAACGCTTTTACACCCTCAGTGCGCATACTCAAACGAACTCGACGCATACGCATTTCAATATATCGGCCCGGGAAATTGGCGCCATTACCGATTCTTTGTTGGCACCCGGTCGAGTCTATTTGGATAACGTCACTGTTTTCAGATAGCATCGTTTTCACCGTCCACACTACAAAACAGCGTTTTCAAAAAGCATCGCTTTCAAATCGCTCCACTCTGGAGAGCGTTTTCGAATGACTCCGTCTTCGGTGATCGTTTTCGGCGTTGTAGTGTGGACGATAGCCGTATCCGGAGCAAAACAGCTCCGTTTTCGTTCGAAAACGGATTAGTGTGGACGGGGCCTTAGTGTTAGTTTCTCGTCCGTAACCTTCGGATAGCTTTTCCCAGCATTTGGTAAGCCGTTTAGTTTTTTCGTCTGTTTGTATTTTCGTTGTAGTTTCCTGCTCTGTTCGTTTAGTTACTTTGTTGTAATTCATTTTATGTTTATCTGCAGGAATTTACCTTCCAACCTGGAAAGTCATTAAATTTGCTGGACTGTTTAAATTGTGTCTGAAGTCGGCCCTTCGCCCCTTCTCCAAGAATGAACTTCCAGCCCTTGAAACGAATGCAACCACATCTTTTCATTTATCACCACGTCTTACCATTTATCACCAAAACGTCGAGAACAGAAGAATACAAAGGGTCCTTCGTAAAAAGGTAAGCTTTAAACTTTACGAAAGTACTATTCGAGACTTGTCCAAACTACCAAAGAGTCAAAGGTAATAATCAAGTCTAAAAAGAAGCACATTTTGGGCATAGCCGAGAAAGAAACGTGAAATAAGTGTGACATGTTTATTGAAGCCACTGCTGCTTCCATATGGTTATCTCAAAGATACCTGTCTACCGTTCCAGTGGTATACAAAGGATAGGAAGGTCAAGTCATCAATGCATCTTCATTAAAAACATTGAACGTTTTTACTAAAGATAACTGAACCATCGTGGACTACGAGTAGTCTCTTTCGGTTAATCCGTCGGGCGTGACGGGAAAGAAAACTACAAAAATTGGCCGCGTGAAATCCTGGGAACGAGACGCGCGCGCCTCTCGCCCGAAAGAGTTCACGAAGCCATTTTTCTATCGCAGTTTTCTTTCGCGTCCCGGACGACGGACTAAAGCGAAAGGTAGACTACTCGTAGTCTAGTACCATCGAGCAGTAATGAAACAAAAGATATGAGTCTGAAAGTTTGGAAAAAAATAAAGGTGGTGCATGTAGTCGATCTTGAGCTCGATATTTAACAATTATTCCTCGAGTCCGAATGGGCTCTGAGTCAATAGCCCATTCGGCCCTCGGCCTCATGGGCTATTGACTCAGAGGCCATGAGGGCGAGAGGAATAATTGTTTTAGTAAAACCCAACTAGTTGGTCAAAAAAATATCGAGACAAAACATCTTTCGAGCAAAACGTGATTCAGCCGCCGTTGTTTTGGTTTTCAAAGCTTTTCGCTACTAGTGGGCTATAACAAATAGCCTAGTAGTAGCGCAACCAATCAGAACGTAGCATTGATAATAGACCACTAGTTGGATTTTACTAATTATCTAGATTCTCTTCATACACTGAGTAGTTATGATAGTGACACGGCTACTTACCATCAACCTCAGGCTCGTTTCCGAGCCCTCCCAAAAGAACACTGTTGACATTCCACACACCAGGTTGATATTCAGTTTTTATAGACTTCAGTTCGGCTAGCTTTTTATCTCGTTCCCTAAGTATAGAAATCGCAGGAATTTGGTACAACAAAATAGTTATAGCCACAACTCAAGATAATACTTAATTAAAATTGAGCCTTATTAATTCATCTAATTCTTAGAGCAACTCATTCAAAACATCTTCAGCTTCGGTATTCTTCGCGGCACCTAAGACCATCATTTAAAAACCTGAATACATTGAAACATCCTTTAGTGAGACAAAAGCTTCACCTCCACGTCTTAAGCTTTCTTCTGATTCGCGCTCTTCATAAGTGATCGTTAACTTTTGTCTTTTACCAAGAAACGCCTGCCCTACAGGCCAGCGGTTACCTTAACAAAGCCATTTGTAAGGTGTCAGGGCGAGCCTCGTCTCCATCATCTTCGTCATCAGCCTCGTGATCAGAGTCATACAAATGGAACAGCAAAGACATGTAGTCGTTTTCCTGGAAGAAACAGATCTAATAGTTGTTCTCTGTGCTACCACCGTGCATTAAATGTTACTGACTGTACACGGTAGGCGAAGAATACTGGTAGCCTCAACCTTGGAAAATGGCTGCAGTTTAGTCCAGATAGCACAAAATATCTTCGAATGAGTTTTTGGACTGCTTTAAATCGACGTTATTCAAGAACACTAGTCTGTCCGTTAAGGGAAAAAAAGTGGTTGGAATAAGTCAACCAGGCAGTTACCTACAAGACTGAGATATTCCTTAGTTAAGATGATATCGATAAAAGACAGTCCCTAGATACGTGGAGCATAGTTCCTCGCAGTCTACTGCGAGCACTTTTACCAAGTGCACAGCCTGAGAAAATTCACCGATGTAGGCTTTTACTACATAGAATGTAATGTGGCACGAGGATAAAGAAACTGTCGAGAGAGAACAAGGTCCAAGACCAGGACCCGAAGCCCAGACCTGTAACTGCAAGCCACGAGACCACGGATAACAGGATCTTAGACAAGCGGCTGTGAAGCTGTTACCTGCGTGGAGAGGAACTTAAGGAAGTCATCTGTAGTAATTGTACTGCGCCACCAAGCTAACCACGAATTGTAGGATTTGCCATGACCATTGTCTTCACCTTTCTTCAACTTTGCCTGACATACGAGAAGAAAAAAATAAAACACCCTGTTCAGTCTTCCTCCAGTATACAAATATCATCCGAGTTAATAACTGTGGCAGGTTTTCCCATATAATAAATTCAGTTCCTCTTGTGTTTCGTGTATGTGAATCACTAAGGTCATGCATTTTTGTTAAACTATCTTTTAACCAAAACTATCTCAAGGCACAATTTGTACCTTGGATCAGTGATATGAAAACTAAAACCAATCGTGCTTAGTTTTGCCGCTTTTTTTCCCCACACTTGTCTCAAGCTACATGATCTCTTCCTGTTTGCCACAGGCTACATATTCCTCTTTCCGGTTTCTTACAATTCTTCCACCTTAGCGAGAAAAAAAGGATTATAAGATTTGTAATGATATGTTAACTAACGTACCTGCAAGATGTCCTCCCGCCCAAGACCACCAAACTTTGGGCTGCAAAATAAGATTAAACATTATTTGACCAGGTTACCGTTTTTAATTCTGGGTATTCCAGTGTTCCATCGAATGTATTCAACACGTGTCACACCATTAATCAGAGAGGTACCCAGCGATGGGCGTTGCTCATCTAGTGTAGCAGTCCTGTTTGGAGAGGAGGTGACCAGGGAGGAGGGAGCACCCTCTTCTGTAGGGAGGGCCAGTTTTTCTTATGGTGGCTATGCTATTTCCCTAAGATTATTTATTAGATTTTGGTGTTATCTCAAAATAACATGATCGAGCTGACGATTTTCGATATTCTCATTACCTGACTGTACGACAAGCTAATGACGTTATGAAGAGAAATTATATGTTGAACACAAGTAAAAGGGAAATTAAATGGTGGCAGTACTTAAGAAGTTAAAAATGCCAAATGCTTCTTCGTCACAGTTCAAAGAACTGTTAGGTAAAACAAAACCAAAAACAAACAAACAAACAAACAGACAAACAAAAAACAAGCTGAAGTGTTTCTTTCGAACCTGTTTCTCCAGTTGTCAGCAGTATTGTTTCCCCACGGTGGAGGCATGTCTTTTTTCAGGTTTTTATTAAGAATACGTTCTGCACGAGGTTTGACAAGAGAAGAGGACGAGGTGCACAGAACAACATCCACATCGTCGGCACTCTTTTCCACATATGCATCCTGTAATGAAAAAAATGTTTCATTACTACTTCTCAAGGCATTCATAATTCATCAAGCTGAATGAAAAGAAATCGTTACCGTGATAGCGGTTTGGATATATGGCTGCCTCCTGCCTGTTTTCACCTTAGTGTTAGTTTTCATTGAGAGCTATAGTTCTCAACCTCATTCACAATTCATCAAGTTTAAACAAAGGAAATCATGACCGTGACAGTGTTTGGATGTCTGATCTAGACTTATACGATTTTATTTCTCTCTTTCCTCCTTTTTTCCGCTTTTTTTTATTTCTCCGTTTTTTTAACAAATTGACGTCAGTTTTTTATGCGTCTGTCCTGTTATTGATCATGAATTTCGTAATAACATTGTCAAAGTAGCTGTGGATCCACGAGGCGATAGCCGAGTGGATCCGCAGACTACTTTGACAATGTAATGTTGAAATTCATCGTCAATAATAAGATAGACACATTAAAAACTGACATAAATTTGTTTTTTACGATAATAAATTGTCGAATCGCGCGCTCTCGCTCGCTGACACGTCCCATGAATTTCAAATTCATGTGCATGTCTGTCCACATTTTGACCATAAAAATTAGCCAATGACCGCGCCTGAATTTCTGCAGTTATCGTAAAATCTAGTTTCGATTGAGACACTCAAGAAGAACACCTAAGACAGTGTTTGACCACATTTCCAAACCTCTCAAAGCTCGACAAAAATACTCCGCTGCGCGTCGTATTTTCAACTTCCTTCTCGGAGTTCGGAAATGTGTTCAAACACGGCCTTTCTTGTTTGATACATTACTTCAAACTTTTGCTGAAAAAAAAAAGACTTCACGGACATCATAAGCAACAGTATTTGTTCACTTCGAGCGTGGGTACTTTGCCATAGGGACACTCATTCTCTAGGTTTTATTTTTTTCTAATCTTTTGTATGTAAGCTACTTTTTCTTTTAACTCACCTGATCAAACAGAAGATGATCACTTCCTATAGTCTTTATTATTTCTTCATAAACCTCTCTGATTTCCTCTCCTATAAAAAGGTTCTTGTCCAGCCACTTGACTGTGGGGGCATCAATCTGATATAGGACAAAACAGGACGTTAAGAGGTCAAGTGCACAGCTATCACGCTTTCCTTGCGATCAGAGATAATTCTTCATGACTAGACAATAAGTATGCCATTTCTTACCTCTCCTGTCAGGTCGTTATAGACTGTAGGATATCTGTTGAGTGTCAGTGAAGCTTTGTTAACTCTGTTAGAGACTCGAACATCTGATGTCCTTACAACAGACTGCAAAAGTTAAGAAAACATTTACGTGAAGCGTCAACATCAAGATCTGAAGTATACACTGCGGTTGTAGATGAAAGTGAAGAATGATCATCGCAGTAAATTTTCCAGCTTAAAGAAGCCTGAAAAAAATCGGGGCTTCAACGGGATTCGAATCCGTGACCTCCGCGGATACTGGAGGTCACGGGTTTGAATCCCGTTGAAGCCCTGATTTTTTTCAGGCTTCTTCAGGTCTTTCCAACTGCTTCAGTTGGAAAATATACTGCGATGATCATTCTTAACTTGGCAACATCAACATCACTAGCTCAGGACTACAACTGTAAGTATTGACCAGTGTTTATATCGGAAATAGGACAATTTTCACTTAATTTCTTGAACAACTGCTGGGTGATACAAGCTAAAAAGCTTCACACAAAGTGACTCATGCGCTAGACAGCTGGCAACCTGTTTTTCTCTCAAAATCCGGCAGTGAGTATGAGGGGAGACGTTCTGACTAGAAGGGATTAGGACGTGCCACATGCGCAGTGCTCACGCCTTTACACTCTAATCCCCTTTCGTCCAAACAACCTTTAGTGTTCTTGTTCACGGATAAACACTTGTCTGAAGAGAAAAGACCAACCGTCAGCTGCCCATTCTTGCGCATGTATTCCATGCATGTTGTACATGTACTAGATGACCATGCATGCACTACCAGATGTATAACACACTGTTCGGGAGTTTTCGTTTAAAATAGCTTTTACAGAGCTAAGTTGAGTGCTGTCTTGTTTTGATAAACACGAATTATAAGAAACTTGTCTAAAGTGCATTTGTATAGTTGTTAAAAAGGATATTATATGAGAAGCTTCTTTCAATCAAGCCCCGGTTGGGAGGAATCAAAAACAAAAGAACAGACGTTGCGGCAAGTTAATCTAACATTGTCACATAAGTGTATTTTACTATTTTTTGTGGACCTTGCATTCTTCGTGCATTCTTTAATAAAGATATCATCTGAAGGGATTATAGACTGTAGAAGTGGTAATGAGTCAAGTCAGGATGAGAAATGAAGCGTTCCACCTTCAATAATAGCCAAAGGCTGAATTGAACGAGGTGATATGCTTCTGATCAGCCTCAATAGCTGAGTTACAAGAGTTTCTGACGTTCATAATCAACAAGAGCTGACTTCAATTAACTTTGTCTAAGTTGCACTCCACGCTTATCAGGACTATGTAAACATGACTTACCTTATCAGGAAGTCGCAATGACACCACTGCAGGCTGTGGATGCTATTGTGGAGATGAAAGAGGAAACTTATTGAATATGTGAAACACTTATCCATAAACGTCTGTTAAACTTGCATCAACATTCGAGGTTTTCTCAAGAAAAGAATCTACTAACCTCTTCACCGGTAAATTCTGTGATACTGAAATGTAGAAAATAACAACCACATGAAAACAAGAATGTATGAAATGAAAATCCGTGGAAAAATGTCTTCATTCACATGGAAGTTAGCAGTATATGGGAAAGGACCTAACGTGATCATCTTTCCTTGTTAAACCCAGCTAGGGAAACTAACAAAATTTGCGCTAAAAGTACTGTATAGATAATTACTTCTGAACAAAAAACTACCAAAGAATTTCAAACTATCGCACATCTGTTGGGTTGCTCTTGTTGGTCAAATTTATTCGAAACAGAGCTCTTGATTTTCCTAGCTGAAGTTCCTTGGGTTCATGTTATTAAAAAAATCTACGCGATCAGAATACACTGAAATCACCTTTAAATTACATGTTGAGGGCACAGACTGAAAGATACAGTGCTTAGAAAATGAGAGAGGCAGTCTTACTTTTCATCAAGTATGGTTGGATCATTAGCCACTGACGAGGCCTCTGTTGACTGTATACTGGAAGTGACACTAGCTGAATCATCTTGATCGTCCTTGGATTCAACTTCCTTTTGAATTCTTCTTTGTTTTCGCTGGTCTCTTTCCCTGTCGATAGTACTGTGACGAGCAAGTGCCTGGGACAATAAAGAAAAGAAATGTAATGAGATAAAATAAAAAAAATCAGGGCGGTGACATTTTTCGTTGCCGAGAGTGCCAACATTTGATCAAGTGCGACAGTAATGATCCCTCAAAGCATAACTGCTGGAAAGTTCTGGAGACTGTTGCCAGCCACCTAAAGAAGAATTGACGCCGGAGCGTTATAAGTCTTGGTACATTTCTTTGCCGTCCTCTACACAAACAACAACGCGAAATGACCGAATACTACGTTGCCCGCTAAACGTGAACCACGACGGTTAATTTTTTATTTTTATTTTCCGCGTTTCGCCCCGTCCTAGATTCAGTTTCGTGATAGTTTTGACACTAGGAAACAAAGGAAAATGACTTCAGAGTATCTCGAGATTCGTAGATAAAATATCAAATCATTTTTAATCGATGTTGCCCTTGGTGGTGCGTCCTGGTTTCTTAAACGCCCTTTAAATTATAACAACTTCGGCGCTACTTGTCTGTTTTCCCACAATGTATTTAACACCTTGTATTCAACAAGGGCGCGGGGAATAATTGTTAAATAAAGGAGAGATCAAACCTGAAGAAGTGGTGGTAAATCATCATTTTCTTCCTCGCCTTGGAGCCTTTCCTAAACCATAACGTAATGAATAGATAAGATACTTGTAACGCTTTTCCCGCGTCAGTCGATTAAATTACATTGAGAATTTCCATGCACAGTGACAACAAATTAACAAAAATGACTAAAATTCCAGTTCTAAAAAGCCTGAACAGGAATGCAAGAACACAAAAAAATCTTCAAAGCTCCGCGCGCGCCCCAATTCGATCTGCAGTATCGACATTTTGCAATTAAGGTCATTGAGGAGTTTTTTCAAATCTCATTTTGTTTGTTTATTGTTCACATAATAAGAGAGTAATGCTACAAAAAAAATACTCCGTTCAAATCATCAAAATAAAGAAACCAATTGGTCTCACTGGTTAAAGAAAGGTGCTTGCGCTGATGAATCAAAGCACTGTTGACAAAATAGAATCAAGAATCTTCAGTTACCGTAGGTTTTCTTGATGAAGACAAGCCAAGTAGTTTGACGAGATCCTGCGAGGCGTGCTCTGCAGTACCGGGCCTAAAACAAACATTTTACCATCCTCTCAGATTCAAGGAAAATCTCACAAGGTTTTCTCATACAGTAGTTGAAACAGTCATTTGCTATATAGCAGTACTGTACACATTTGCGCCTGCCTCTACGTGGCACCTTAAAACACACCCGGAACTCTTTCACCACTGTTTCTAAAATGTTTCACATTTCGTAATTACAAAGCAATATAATCAAATGTTAATGTTACATCAGAAGCTAAGCTGTTTAAGACTGTTTAAAGCTAACGCCAACACAGTCCTGAGGTCGCGTTAAGTTCTTGGATACTTTTATAAAGAACTAGATGACTGGAATTTGTTGTTTTGATATAGTATACCTCGGTATTGGACTTTGTATTACAAATCCAACAGAAATAACCCCGTGACTTGGCATTCCTTTGTTACTGGGCCTTTCAGTAACAAGCGGACTCTAAATTCAAAGCTCGACCGACAAATGCGTTTTTCAGTAACGTCGATCAAATGTTCGGCGGCTCGTCCCAGCTTCCGACAACTGCCGAGCATTGTTTCGTTGCAGGTCTGAACTGTGCTCAACGAATTGATTACCACGCGCTCGGTAGTAGTCGGAAGCTGGGAGGAGCCGCCGAACACTTGTCTTGACGGTAGAGAAAAACGCATTTGTCGGTTGAGCTTTGAATTTTAGAGTCCGCATGTTATTGAAAAACGCAGTAATGATCATGCTTACTTTTAAAGTTTTACCTGCTCTAAGAGTTAAGACCACTTGGCGATAAATCACAAAACAGTTTTGCAACAAAACCAACTTTAAATTTGAGCAGTCCGTACAGAAGAGTATGGCCCGCTAAACTGACCAATCACAGCGCGCGTACTAACTAAGAGATGTTTCTTAACATGAAATTTTCGCGACGCCATTATTTCGCGATTTCAGGGTGCGCATATTACGGGACACTTAAATTTCACAATTTGGCGACTTAACTAACCAGAAGAAACACACAGCTTGTTTCCTACGCAGTGTAACTTCTATATGTCCTTGAATTTAGTAACCTGACTTTATCAAAGGTACATTAACGCCAAAATCAACAAAGACGCAACGGCGGAACACCATCACTCAATTTTCCTGTCATTTTACGTTTGCGTCAATTCGCGAAAATTTCATATAATAAGGCTCCAGTCCGAGACACGCAAAATTCCTATAAACGCAACGACCCCTTGTACTTTTGGATTCAGTAGAGCGCCGCCACTTCCAGGTAGCCGTTACTTTCGGATGGTTTACAAACGTTGTCTAAGAGAAAAAAAAACACTGGAAACATACTTTGTAGAGGCTGTCCTGTCAGCATCACGTTCTTCAACCCTTTTTTCCTCCTGGAATATAAAAGACATCACAACCTTCAACAGAGAGAAATAATGAAGGCTACAATAGAAAGAGTTCTCAACAAGAGAAACGAAAATCAGCTTCTAGTGAAAAAGACAAGTTTGTCAGAATTTAGTTTAAAATATTCCTGACTAAAGAAAACATAATTTCAAACAAAAGTTTTTTTTTGTAACTACACTGCCTAATGAAAGCTTTAATAACGGCAAATTAACCACTGAGGCCTAGGTAGTCAATAAAGTTTGTACAAACCGTGAGTTTAGCTTCACTTTGGCTTCTCTTCATGACATACTCTATGAAAACAACATAATTCATGTATCAAACTCTATCAAAAAGTCAGATTAGGTTACCATTCATGCGTACAGCCACATAAATAGACGATAATTTAAAGGTCATCTCAGTTTCTCAGTAAAAACCCAGTAGGTTTGAAAATGGAGATTTGTTATCTCCACGTCTATGGTACAGTTTCAAAACCAAGGACAGCGATACAATATCAAAGATTATTTATTTCATTGAAAGTAGAATACTGCGGATGAAATCGTACTCTGTCAAATACAGTTAAAAGAGTCTGGAAAGGAAGGTTACAAGTAAGATACATCGAACTCCAGAGGGTGTCACATGCCTTAAACAAGATAACGCCTTGCAAGGGTTTGCTAAATGCAAATTAAAGTAGAATTTTCCGTCATGGAACTTAACGTTTTACAAAGTGAAGAGTTGTTTTATTCCGTGCACGTGCTAGTAGATTAACCTGCAAGGTCCAAGTTGAAATAAAACGAAAGCATTGTCAACAAGAAGTTCTCACCTTGTATATCTTCTGGCAAGACACCCAGTTCTTCTAGCACGGCGTCTCTTGAAAACAACTCGGGCAGTGAAGCATGTTTCTTTAGAAAGGGAATAAATGAAGACAAAAAAATCATGAAATATTTTGATGGTGTTTCTCTACCAAAGGGTAAAGAAACACAAAAGCATATTAATCCTGTAATTATGTACTTCAAAAGTTTTACACTTTCCACTCGTCTGTGCACGTAAAGGCAAGTTTATGTTCATGGTCAATTTACACTTTTTTCTTTGGTCCTGTAAGACTTTAACGCAATATATTTCAGTGGCGTGAAATTGCCTGCAGGTCTACATTTGTACAAGGTTTATTTGTCAGTACTTGGATTACTTTCTTAAAAGTTCAAAGCGATCCAGTTGTACCGAAACCTAGAAAACGTTCATTTTCCTTTGACGTTTCTTCAAAATATTGATTGTTAACATCTAACTCTAAATCTAAATACTATTTCGTCAGCAACATCCAGAGGACACTGATCACGCCAACTCTGAAACATCAAAGCTTTGCTAGTGACTTGGTCAAATAAACGTCCATCTTAGCAAATATTACAAAAATACAAATATCGATATGAAGTAGAGTTATAACAGGACACATTTTACTACAGACGTATTAATCGTTCCAGAATCTGTAACGGCTTTACAGCAACATATGGACTAGACAGAATATCATGATCTTAAAACTTGATGTAAACGAAATAGTCCCTACAAGGCGAGAAATTAAGCTCAGAATGGCACAGGTGTTCCCATGGAATCATCTCAACTTATAAAGTGAAATTGTCTGCATGAAACTCTTATCCGAACACTGAAGGGACAAATGCTGTAGAACCAAAGATGTTAGTCAGACAACAGTTGCAAAGATCAAAGGAGATAAGCAGATTGAGACGTGGAAGTGTACGACGGAGTGCAAAGTTCTCGCAAGACGCCATTAACACTTCCAAAGATAGTACGGTCCACAGCTAAGAGGAGAAGTGCTAGGACGTATCTTAGTAGAGAGTGAATAAGCAGGCTATGACATTGAAAAGGTAAAGAATGTTACAGAATTCAGCAGAAAGGACCAATAAGGAAACACAGCTGAGTAGAAATGCGACAAGAACACACCTTGCAACAAGCACCAAATTACATGATAGGCGCTAAGAAGTCATGAAGACGACCAGAACATCCAATAGTACTCTACAACCACACGCTAATGTCAAGAGGACAGCAGATCAGTCAATAATATTACCCAAGGGAACCACAGAATACAATTTGACAATGCTCTTAACTGTACAAGGATAGCAAATAGAGGACAAGTAGAAAGACAAACTAGTAATTAAATAACTTTACAAATGCTGCATTAGTGCTGAAATCAAGTGCTAAAGATTAATTACAACTCCTTATCTGAGCTATAATCACCGAGCTGAAACCTTAGAAACGATGTCACTATGGTGAAAACAATGTCATGCCAACTTTCATTTAGGTATGAAATTACACAAACGCATATCAGGCATCTGACATAGACAATAATTGGTTTTGGATAAATTATATTATGTTGATCCAGATAGTGACTTACCTGTTGTATAAAGTGCAATTGTGCATCATTGGTTCTGTAGAAACCAAAACAAAAAACACTTAACACCTTTAAACAAAACGAAGTGTGTGTATTTTTGTCATAAACAGATTAACAAAGTTGAAAGCTGAACAATCGTTTCTGTAAGTCCTGCTAAATTTGGAAACATATATTTGCTTCCCCTTGAGCCCTGAGAAATAGTTTTGGAAGTAAGAGATGTCAAGCCCTTGAACACAAAGGCAAAAGCCCAGACATCCATATTGCTTTGTATCGAATTAACAATATCCAAAATTGCATGCTGAGTTGACATATTCTCACGAAAACCATACTGGCCATTGTACAGAAGTCCACTTAATTCGACATAAGATTTTAATCT
>Ga0126343_10000751_pt1 | contig 13502 bp, 8 predicted proteins | sample Cyp2metagenome_FD_92531 | JGI IMG/M metagenome (GOLD analysis project Ga0126343, IMG submission 92531) | Coral microbial communities from Lord Howe Island, Old Settlement Bay, Australia - Cyphastrea 2 metagenome | ecosystem: Host-associated > Invertebrates > Cnidaria > Coral ... | reverse complement strand
TGTAGATAATGACGTGTTTTGGCAAAATGTATTGTTATATTTCAAAAACGATCCACTCAGTCCGAGTTTTTAGACGTTTTCTATTGTGGTCACGTGACATACCAAATATGGGCGTGGTTCGAACCATTTGAAGGAAACGCGAATCGAACAAACACGGCAAACTTTGATGCCCACTGGACTTCAGGAGCCAAAAAAATGGAGGTTTTGAGATTTCCTTAGCAACAGACTTGTAGTTAAGTTTCTCCCCCCTTAAGCAACTAGAAATATTTCTTCTCCCCCTGGGTGGGATGCTAGTTCATCCCAGGGCTACCCCCAGGATTAAGTTTGCTGGTACTCATTGGTACACCAGGGTGCAGAGAGGCTCTATAAGACTAAAGTGTCTACATCAAGAACATTACAACAACTTCAGCCAGGACACGAATGCAGGCCGTTGTTCCTCTCCTGTATGAGCAGACATTTTTTTGAGCTGGTCCCAAAGGTGTCTCCCTTTGGAAAGGTTTGACTTTATTTATAACATAACTTAATACATTACCTAGTATAGTGATAGACGGCGTCAACTTGCCATCATTACCAAACAGCGATTCGCCATCTGGCCTAGCAAATTCTTCATTTGGGTTTGGGTCGCACCGGCTTCCCTCGACTCGTGACCACATTCCTATTGAACAGTTCCAGCCAATAATACTATACAGAATACAACAGTGATCCTGGAAGAACACAGGCATAAAATTCACTCCACTGCACTTAATACTAAACAATGTGTATCATGCAACGACATTTTAAAACTTTACAAAATTCCAGGGAAAGTGTTAGACTACTTGAACATGCAGTTCTTCTTTTTCTTTAATTGCAGTGTTGAGCCGTGCAAACATTAGGACCTGAAGATGCAATTTTTATCCCGCCTGCATTCCCAAACTGGTTTTTGCTTCTAGTGTCTAGCTTTATGGATGAAGGGAAAACAGGGGCTGTTCCTCATCTACTAGTTACAGGTCAGTAAATCCCTTTTACAGCATGGCTGCTCATTCTGCACAAGTATCGGAAAACTGTTTGTTAAGCCTTTGGTCTCTTAACTAGTAAAACTATGGCAAGGCTAATGTACATGTAGAGCACTCTTTTTAACATAAGAATTCCATGCATCACCTTCAGCTCTGCTCCATCAAGTAAGATTGTTTCTCTTACTCTTGCTCCAGCTCCAATGATTACATTACTACCAACTGAAACATTGGGACCAAGCTACCAAGGACAATAACAATTGAAATCAATCAATATATCAAACTATAACTAACTCACTTAATCAATCAATCAATCAATCAATCAATCAATCAATCAATCAATCAATCAATCAATCAATCAATCAATCAATCAATCAATCAATCAATCAGTCTGCCAGTCCTCAGTGAGTCTTTCAGTTCATACCAGCCATCAGCTTAGCAGTCCAGCAGTCGACTACTCTGCCTGTCCACATGTCCATCAGTTTGTCAATCTGTCAGTCCGGCAGTACATTAGTCCCGCAGTACTCCTCTCCATAAGTGAATCAGTACCACAGTACACCCCTCCACCTGTTTCCCTATCCTCCAGTCTACCAGTTACGCTGTCAACCCACCATTCTGTCAGCCCATCATGCCACCTGTCAGTCAGTCAGACAGTCAGTCAGTCCATCAATCTGTCAATCTGTCAATCTGACAGCCTGTCAGTTTGTCAGTCCCTTAGTTCATCAGTCTGTCAGTCCAACAGTCTGTCAACCAATCTCGCAAACCGTCAGTGAATGAGTCAGCCATTCCATCAGATCTTTGAACACATTCATTGTCTGTTATACTGACAAAACTGATAGGTCTGCAATGTATGCAATAGGGCACAACTTCACTGTTTGCATTGTATGCCTGAAAAGTTAATCAACTTATTGCAGCAGCAATCTTACCACTGCTGAAGGGTGGACCACAGCACTTGGATGAATGTATACATCACCTAAAACATAAAAAAATCAAACAGTGGCCTCATGGTTAGTGTGCTCACCTCCAGATCAAGCAGGCCAGGTTCTAGCCCTGATCTGCATAGACACTGTGTCATGTTCTCGGGCAAGGTACTTTACCTCCCCCCCTGCAATGGACTAGCATTCAACTTGAGGGGGAAGGGGTTGTGGGGTGGTAGGAATACTCCAAGTCGCTTCATGCTAGAGAAACTGTAGATGAGCACAAGCCTGATGCAGCGGCAAATCTAGGGGCGGGGCCCAGTTTTGTTTTACTTGCACTTTAGTCTTTTCTTCTAACCATAACCCTAAACCCTACGCCTATACACCTGTAGACTTTATTTTCGATTGATTTATTATATCATAAAAAATATCTTAAACCAATAAAGCCTGATAGCTAAAAGAAGCAGCAGGGAAGTTTGAAAGATTCTTTTATGGCATGAAACTGGCAATTAAGACATACTTAGGGCAGGGACGGAAACATTATGTCACAAAAAAAAGGAATCAAAAATAAACCCATCCTGTTATACCTCTAATGTGTGGCTGGCCTTTTCCATTCTGAGCCAGAAGATCTGGATGAGTCTTGTGATACATAGAAAGCACATTTCTATTCGCATAAATTGCAGACCTGATAAGGAAATCAAAGACAAGTACGTATTAAGACGAAACTAAATGTTGTGCACAAAAAAGATAAATTTTTTTTGCTGAAACTGACGTGGGATCCAGAGTTTTCAAAATATGCAAAGGAACAGAAATCGGTTTGAAGATTTACATGTAGGAAGGTAAAAAACAGTAAATTACTTCTTACTTTACTGTCAAGGGAGCAAATTTTCAATTTGAATGGTTAGGAGGTTTGGAAAATCAAGGGTCTCAAAACTAAAAAAATTCCACTGTTACAGCACAGGAATAACTTAATTATTCAAAAAAATGGTGAGCAATTACATAGTGAAAAAACCTAAAAGGGAAAGTTAGAATCTCTAATACGTGTATGACTGTATTCTTACCCGGCATTCTTGATTGACGACCAGAACGAGGTTGACTTGTATGCATAAAGCGATCCTGCACTGGCTATAGCAGCAAGAACATCTTCACCCATTCTTACAGCTTCAACATTGCCGGCAAATGGTTCCTCACTACAAGAAATGACTTTAAATCAGTTATATACTGTAAATGTTTTACAGGGCCTGACCTGTACAGCGTACCTCTTTGTGCACGCTCCCACAAGATGTCTTGCAGGTGTTTCAAAACAATTTCAGGGGTTTCATCAAGGGACAGGCACTGGACAAACTGACTTGCTATGGGGACAATTTTGCACACCTGGTTTGACCATCTAAACGAAAGTTTTTCTCCTAAAGAGGTAAGTTGAAAAGGTTTCCCTGCCTGAACATTTTTTATGAAATCACTACATTTACACAAAGAAAGCAGCCGATTACCAGTTTACTATTAATTTTGGCAAATATTAGACAAAAACGCCAGAAAAAAATCCATATAAGAGATCCAGAGTGTCCCATTTCCCAGATTTACCAAAAGTGGGTCAAAACTGCCAGAAGGCCTGGAAGTCATAGAAGTGGCTGGCACACTTCCATTTGCATAATTATGATTGTTGGAAATTTCATGTTACAAGATGGTCTCTTTCGTTTGGACATTTTCCAGTGGGACAGACAATAGCCTAGTATTTTACATCACAATAATAATTACCCCAATTTTTGGGTAAACAATTGCAGTTTTTTCGTACTTAGAGATAATTTGGTTTTATCAACTGGGTTGATAATGTGAATGGGCCGCCATAAAGAGATTCGAAAGCTGACGTTTCGAGCATTAGCCCTACATCAATCGCTCCGACGAAGGGCTAACACTCAAAACATCAGCTTTCGAATCTCTTTATGGTGGCCAATTCACATTATCAACCCAGTTGATAAAACCAAATCATCTCATTATACTTCCCACCGACGCAGCACCAGAGTTTCTTTAGAAACTTACTCCTTTATTTGTACTCACTGGTACCTTATTTTGCGATAATTCTTTTGAATGACTTCTCCCATGAGTTTGAACAAGGCAGCCGGAGAGAAGATGTAAATGCCGCAGTTGATCATTTCACTAACAAATGTCTCTGGCTTTTCTACATAGTGCAAAACCTGTAATGGAAAGAAACAAACTATATGAAATGGTAAATTGATGACTGAGAAATATAGTTAGTGTTAAGTGAAACAGACCCAAGTTCTCTAGCAAGTCAAAGATCAGTTAATTACAAGTACTTTGTCAGATGCCAATAAAAGTTGAAATTTCTTGTACGTGTAGCTTAATTCCAAGCAGATGTTGCACTTCAGTCTACCATTACCAAGCTCCTTGCTAGTCAAAACTGCAATAACAATCATTGGATAAATACATGTACATACTAGAAACAAGCTGGTAAACAAAACAGAAATTCACAAACCTTGTGTGTCTCAGGGTCCTCTACCAAACAGCCAAAGTTGTGCGCTTGTTTTTTGTTGGCCTGGTGGAAAAAGGTAACTTAAAGGTTTAATAATTACATGGCTGATAAATTTTCACTCTTGAGAAAACAAGACAAGAGGTTAAGACTGGCTAAATTGTAAATTGACGTGGAATAAGCAGCTCTTAAAAGAGAGTAATTATTAATAGGAACAGCACATCAGTGACCTTAAACCTATACTTGTAGCTGTGCCTTGGTGGCGACGGAACAAAAAAAAGTTACTAAACACAGAAACTAAATTTACATTACATATTTTGTTATGAAAGATAACATTATAAATAAACTTGCCATTAGTAAACAATAAAATGACAACAATTCTCACCTCAGTAGCCAAAATTGAATGTTCTCCCGGATGTTTGCGATGAAATTCAACAAATTCAAGGAGAGGATAGTCTCCCATGATATCAGCATTCAGTACAAGAAATGCCTCTGGTTCCCCCATGCCAATCTGATCTCTGAAGTGATATATTCCTCCTGCCGTACCAAGTGGCTGGAATTCCTGAAGATATCTACATAGAATATTTGCAAGCTTAGTTACACTGTACCTTTATATCTACTACTTGTTTGGAGGTGGCACGGCCAAGTTGTTTAGGGCACTGGATTTGAAATCTGAAGGTCCCTGATTCAAATCCTCCACCCTATTGCTATTCAGCTTTGTTCTCAGTAGTCCCAAGCTCAGACGCCCACCAGATGGGATTCTTAAATGTTCTATTTGCAATATTTATTTACTTGCACTGTCCCCAACTATGCTACATGTACATATATTTGAAAGATTTCCACAAAAAATAAGAATTATTAGAATGATTAACCTGTTCTGATACTTTTGCATATGTCTAGTTACAAATTTCATACAGTCTGACATGTTGCAAGAAAAGCCCAATCTTGCTTTGTCTAGATTTTATGCAAGGTAAGGTAAGGTAAAGTAAGGGAAGGGAAGGTAAGGGAAAAACTGTCTATGGGCCAAGTGGCCCATCTATAGCATGAAGTTCTCCTCTTGGATTAGATGCTAGTCTATTACAGGATTAGCCCCAGAATTTAATTTGCCCATATCCATTTGTACACCTGGGTAGAGAGAAGCACTGCGAGAGAAAATACCTTGCCCAAGAACACAAAGCAACATCCTCAACTACGGTTCAAAACTAGAGCACTCGATACACAGGTGAGTGCAATGACTATGAGCCAGTAAACCTACACAATATGATTAAGAATATGATTACAATGTCTTCAAAGTATCAGTTTAAGTGCAATGTACCTGATAGGAATATTAAATTCATGTTGAGCATTCTGAATAAACTTTGATAAACTCTCACTGGACTGGTAAAATCCAATTAAGATAATCTCTTTCAGTTCAGGAATCTGAAAAAAAAAATTATTAACCAAACATTAGAGAAGGATCATTTTGTAACTTTCCATGTAGTGTAGTCTGCATCTACTTTAACTTTGCACAACCAATAACGTTATTCTTCTCTCACTGAAATAGACAATTTGTAGAAAAGATATAACTACATGTACAGTACCAACATTTTCCAAGTTACCAGCATGAAATTTTCATCCTGTGAGTTCATTAAGGGCCGGGCACTGGGCAAATTGACCGGCCGTGAACAAGACTCGGCCATCAATTTGCCCAGCTGTTTTCGTCTTCTCTTCTTATTTTTTTCATAAGAAAAACTAAAAATGCCCGGCTGTAAAACCCCATCAACCTCATGTACAAAAACTTAATGAAACCCCTGTGTACATCGCAAGACACATGAAAATTTTAGAGGATGCTATGAGGATCTCCAAAGGCGTTTTTAGGTCCGATGTCTTCTCGTCTCAACCACAAAGGTGACCAACTTCTCTTGGATTTGAGAGGTGTCTGACACTTAAACTAGGCTTAAAGCTACATGTATTTTGAACACTTCTGGAAAGGTGCGTTGTTATATGTGTTTTATTTTATCCCCCAAATTTTTCCTTCTTGTTTCTCTGTCTGCCATTTAGAAATTACCAGTGAATAACACTTGTTTCGAGAGAATTAAACCTATTACTAATTAGTTAGCATGTAAACAATGAAAAAAATGCTACAAATTTGAAACAATATTTGATTTGTAGTAACATAAATCAGAGCAAACAAAGTTTAGTGAATGGTTTGATAATTCATATGGTGCATTTTATACATATAAAAAACAAATTTCATAATCAATAAAAATCAATAGTAATCAATAAAAATTGATACTCACTCAACTTTTAGGCATTGATTTTTCTTGACTTCCAATGCCCAGCAATTTATTAATTGTTATCGATTATTATTGATTATTACTGATTTTATTGATTAGTGATTTTCATCGAGTGATACTGCCAGGCATTAATCTGAATGTAAATCTAAAATAGTTTATCAAAATTTAATTGCATTTCAGCATTTGCCATCGATAATTCCCATCAATAATTCCCAAATTAGTTCCCTGATTTGAATCAATGATTCAATAATTCACGTTAGTTCACTGATTTGATTTTCCATTAGTTGAAGCGTAAACTCGCACAAAATAAAAAAATAAGAATCAATGAAAATTCAAATATTGTTAAGCTAAAGCTTAGCTTGCAATATTAAGTATTTTATACCTTCTTGCAAGCTTCGATATGATGATAAACGACCGGATATCCTCCAATGGGAAACAACGGTTTAGGCAACTCCAATGACAGTGGACGGAACCTTGTTCCTATAACGCGGAAAATAGTACGTAAAGCTGTTAGCTAAAAAAGTTGGAAGAATCGTGCAGAAGAACACATATCATATAAGCTTACAAGAGTTTTACCTTTCATTGGACCTCCAATAAGAATTACAGCTTTTATCATGGTTGCTCTTACGTTTGCTGAGTTTTGCTCACTACCAGGTTAACAAAAAGAGAAAATGTCCAGTCCGATCGAGCAATCAATATTGAAACGTTTGTAAAGAGTTTCTATGGATATCTTCTGCCATTTCACAAACCTTCGTCCACGTAACCTCGCATCCTCGTTCCAAGGGTCCTCGACCGCAAGATGACAAAGTTCCCCTATCCCCTCCTCGACTGGTGAGTGTTGTTATGTCTCGCCCTACAGTACCCTAAGAAAAAAAATTACCCGCCATCGCGCCATTGAGCAGGGAATCCTGGGTACCATCTTCCACAGCACGTGCCGCCATCTTTGAATGGTTTTTCGTTCATTTGTACGAACATTTTTTTTGTTAAAATGGCAGATAAAGGAAACGATTCTGCAGAAGAGGAGGATCCTACCATTGCTGAAGATGTCGTGGTCACGAAGTACAAAATGGCTGGCGATATGGCTAACCGTAAGTAGAAATATAAGCTTTATGTTCGCGGGGTTTTTCATTTTCCAGAAGGAACATTTAGTAGAAATTCCAAAATTGTGAGATGAGGTAACTGCTATGACAGCTACAGCCTTGTTACTTGTCAATAAAATTGTAGCCTTGTTCATTCTTTTTCGGTGAAAGGGGCTCTTGTTGAACCGATTCCTGTTGCGTCAGCGCGGTGGACAAGCGAAGTCCTCACTCTATACATTCATGCTTTTTCGGTGAAGAGTAATTAAAAGTTAGTGTAGTTGCTCGTGTTAGTTATGAACTTTCCGTGCGGAAATGTTGATTTTTGAAAGTACCGAGCACCGAAATAAGATACCCTAAAAGATTACAACAGGAATGTAATTTTGTATAATTATGTACTTTTGTCAGTAAAGTTTGGAACAATGAGGTGTTATCTCGACCTTTTTCTTTTTTGCTATAATATAAGAGTAACATGTTGAGATTGCAGATTAGTTTGTATATCATTATTAAATAATGCCAACTTACTGGTACTTACCACCTTATGAAAATTAATTATGTGGATTGAGGTTGCAAAGGGAGATACAGTCATGCCATCATATCCAGGCATGTTAGGTCTTTATGAGAACACTCTGAATTATCAAAGGACATAATCTTAAATAACATGAATACAAGGATGCTAAATTTCATGGCCGCAAAGAAACATTATTGACAAATCTGGGAAAATGCAGTTTGGATAATCTGGTTTTTAGTACATCAGTAATGTGTTTATTTAAAAATTGTGATGTGTAGTTCTTGAAAATATCCGCACCTTCCCCATGGTAGGTTTCCAAGACCTCCCACCCTGTTGGAAATTCCAGTCAAGCTTGATACATCATAATTTAAATTGGGAGGCTTATGGAGTTCTATAAACAGGATGCGATGGAGAGAAATCAGCAGGATTTGCTCTGAATACATGTAGGTCCTTATTCACTGATATATCTTTTACTCTATAGGTGTTCTGAAGACAATAATAGATGCTGCAGTGGCAGAAACTACAGCACGGACATTATGCCAAATGGGAGATAATCTTATTGAAGAGGAGACGAGCAAAGTTTACAAGAAAGAAAAAGAACTGAAGAAAGGTATGGTTTAATTTTAAAGCAAATTATCAGCTTTTTTTCTAGAATTTTTTTTAAAGCTGTGTCTGTTTATATACTATTAAAACGTCTTTTAATTAATGAATGGTTTTGTTGTTAATGGACTTCCTCTTTTCTATCACCAGGTATTGCTTTCCCAACGTGTATCTCGGTGAACAATTGCGTTTGCCATTTTTCACCCCTTTTGAGTGAACCTGATATCACCCTTAATGATGGAGACCTTGTAAAAATGTAAGTTGGTTTGTGTGTTATACTTTGTAGTACAGGTGAGTTTACCTGTAACATACAATACAATACAATACAATACCGTTATTTAATGTGGTCAATGCACTTAGCTATCAGCTACTTCACAGACATGCCACAAAATATAAATAAATAAATAAACTGAAAGTAATAAAAAGGGAGAATCGCTCATAAAGACTATATAAAAATATATGAACAGTTTAAAAGATATCGAGATTAAAAGTGGATCACAAAATTATTATATAATGATATTAAAACTAAGCAAAATGTGTTTACATCTATAGAGAATTCCATCTTGGATGTCAAGTTCTTAAATGTTCCGATATTATTGGCGGCACGGAAGTCGGGAAGAGCGTTCCAAATCTTAGTTGCAGTGACGCCAAGATTTAAGTCCATGGGTGGTAGTATTCACTTTGGGTAGCTCGAGGATGTGTTTTCCTCTAAGATTATAATTAGTTGATTGTTCATGCAATAGCTCTCCTATTCCTCTTGGGACAATATACCCCCTAATAGCTTTGTAGACACTGGTGGCCATTTTAACAATTCTTTGATTAAGTGGGGACAGCAGGTTTAGTTGTTTTAGCAACGTCTTGTACGTAGTTGACTTTTCTTGGGTCACAAAGCGAAGGGCTTGTTTATTTATTTTTTCAAGTTTGGCGCAACCTCTTTTACCACAGTGATGCCACGACTCTGAGCAGTAATTGTAACATCAAGGGCGCATTAAGTATGCTCACCTGTTCTAGGTGCTTTGGGTTATGGCACTTGATGACAGCTCTTGTTGTAATTATGAGGTGTTTGAAAGCCTGATCATGATGTATAAGATTTTCAGAATGTTGAGAAATTATTCTGTAGCTGTAGGACCATACCTGCAGGGTCTTACCATTTGTTGAATACTGTATAAATTATTAGTTATGGCCATTGATGTTCATAGTGGATGCTGCTGTAACTTGTGAATTTGTTTGTTTCTACCAGAGACCTGGGTGTTCATATTGATGGCTATATAGCAGTAGTAGGACACACAATTGTCGTTGGTGCCTCAAAAGTAAAGTTTGAATTCTTGCTTTTCAATTTTTACATCAGTTTTTGGCATACTGTGTTCAAACAGAAGTACTGCCATTTGGTTTGTAACAAATTGTATGTCAAACAATCAAAACTGCATTGTATCTGTTGACTTATCATTGTAGGACAATAAAGTAACAGGCCGAAAAGCTGATGTTCTTCAAGCTGCGTACATAGCATCTGAAGTAGCACAAAGACTGGTGAAAGCTGGTAATGAGGTAAGCTTAGAGAAAATATCTTTTGCTGTGTTAACTAGTTACGATACATGAACTTTATTTTTGTAAGTTTAAGCCTTCCATTTCAGTCAAGAATAATATTGTGCACAGTGTAGTCTGAGGTGTTTATTTCATAGTGTTTCCCGCCTACTTTGTAGAGAGGTACTCACTTTAGAGGTGGTTAGATAGAGACGAAAAACCTCGTAATGAACTAGCACCCAATACAGGACGAATTACTCTTATAGTAGATACTTACCGGTATGCTTTTCAAAGACCTCTTTTGCACATACCATTAGAGGTACACTCACTTTAGATGGACTCCTGTTATTTGGGAGTCAAACAGTTTTCCTCACTATTTTACCTTAGATTGAGCAATCAATATGTATATTATTAACTAGAAACTGACTTTCAGTTTTGTATCATCCTTCTTATTCAATTTCTGTGCTGAACACATGCAGTTGCCAAATTAATCAGTTATATTGAATGATTATTGAACTTGTTGCAGAATGACACAGTAACAGATCATGTACAGAAAGTAGCAGAGGCATTTCAATGCAAGCCGGTCGAAGGTATGTTATTTGCAGTCCTGATAGAAATAAACTCTTGCATTCCTTTAGCCTGTCTTTGAAGGTACAGGTCTGAATTCAAAAAGTGTCAGTTTTAAACTTGTCACTCCAGATGAATTAATGTCACCCCTGGTGTGAAAAACTGTCAACCGTGATATCAATTTTTCTTACACTTAAGCTTAATATTTCGTGGCCTAACGTGTGTTATTAAAGCCAGTTTTCTTAATTTTGAGAGATGCTTATCATCAAATTAAGATGGACTTTGTATGGTCAAGTCTACCACTTTAACTATGGTTTATCTTTTTCAATGTTTAAATAAAATTCTTCTGCTTTGCAACTTTTAAACAAGTTCAAGCTCATTTGATTTTAATTCTTAAGGTATGTTATCCCATGAACTGAAAAGAAATATCATAGATGGTGAGAAGGCAATCATACAGAATCCCACAGAACAACAAAGGTAACGGTATCACTATTGGTTTAACCAGTAAAGGTAAATGTTTATCAACTTACTGTAGTGCTCTGTCCCAATGGGGATGCAGCTCTCCTGACCGACAGTGAACATGTAGAAACCTCATTGAGTCTTGTATTCCACACTGTGTAAATGAATTGTTGTATCAAATAAGGCCCCAAGTGACTGTTCATGGTACATCAATTTCTCCTTGTATTTTGCAAGAGAAAGTAAGGCAATATTGAAGGAGAATCTACTACGATTATCAGTTGAGTAAGGCGAGATGAAAGTTCGCTGAAAAGTTTCGACGTTCAAATTTTGGTGTTACCACGGGCAACTTTCCTTGTTTCCAATGGTAACAATATCGTCGCCCGCAATTTCGCACGCTTTGCTGCCATTGATGTCAATCCCGCCACTGGAAAGGGAGCCAGTTGCCTGTGACAACATCAAAATTTGAATGTGAAAACTTTTCAACGAAATTCCGTCCTGCCTTACTCAACTGATAACCGTAGTGGCAATTTTTCAGGGATCACTTCATATATTATTACTGTTGATCTTATAACAATACCTTTATAACTGTTATAAATTTTTCTTTTGTGACAGGAAAGACCATACCAAGTGTGAATTTTCTGTACATGATGTTTTTGCTGTCGATCTCCTCATAAGTACTGGAGAAGGCAAGACTAAAGAAAAAGATACACGGACAACAGTGTACAAAAAAACTGAGAACAATTACAGCTTGAAAATGAAGGCTTCTAGAGGTAGAATTTGAAACAATCACTATCACTTTTTATGTACGGCAACTTTCTTGAAAAACAGAAACTTGGAAAGTTTAAAATGAAATGTTTAATGTTTAAGAAATTTTGGCATTATAGTACTGCGTTACTGTTTAGTTGTTGTTGTTTGTTGTTTAACTCTTGGCTCCATTGTAGTTTTTTTCAGTGAGGTTACTAATAAATTCACTGCCATGCCATTTACACTAAGGTAGGAGAATCGTTTGTGTTTCTAAAACTATAATAGAGCTTCCTTTTGAATGAATCATTAGGTGGTGAATGTTGATCACTGATTGCACTATTTTTACAGAGCGTTTGAGGATGAGAAAAAGGCTAGAATGGGTGTTGTGGAGTGTGTTAAACACAGTCTTCTAGAACCTTTCAATGTTCTTTGGGAGAAAGAAGGTCAGTATAAAAAATATTAAATTATGGATATAACTAGACTAAATAATACAAATTATAGATTGATATGTATTGTTATCAGCAAATAAACATGCAATCAACATCAACAACATCAATCCTTTTTGTGTCACAGTATTCACGTAGTGTGCAAACATTGTTATTTGAATCAGTGTCGTCCAGTAATAGCCACCTCACGGGAGCTTTCCCAATTAAAATCATTTTCTCTTCTTCTACACTTTTCTCTGCCATTTTTCTCTGGGTCTTAATCCTTTTATTTGTTTTTTTTTTCCTTGCTGGTGGCACTCAAAATTTGTTCTGCACTTTTGTTTTACCACAGGTGAATATGTAGCGCAGTTCAAATTCACATTGTTACTTATGCCAAATGGACCAATCAGGTAGGAGATGCCTAGGAATGGTTTGCGTCAATGTGTTGACATCACAAGATAATTGGGTTTTATCAACTGGGTTGATAATGTCAATTGACCACGGTAAAGAGATTCGAAAGCTGACGTTTCGGGCGTTAGCCCTTCGTCGAATCTCTTTACGGTGGTGAACTCACATTATCAACCCAGCTGAGAAAACCCAATTATCTCGTTATACTTCCCACCGACGCAGCACCACAGTTTCTTTAGAAACTTACCCCTCATATTCATTTGTTGACATCACACTCATGTCATGTTGGAAAAAACACTAGTAAGAGCTGGGCATCGGGCAAATTTACCAGGTTTGAGGACATGTTATGCCATACTAGTTTGATCATCTAGATGAAAGTTTTCCTTGAACAAGACGTCTTGTAGCCGTTTCCGTGGGATGCGTTAGTCTATATATACATGTGATCGTACTCAGGCGAAAACCCGGTCTAAAGAGATACGTCCAAAATGCATTGAAAAAATGGTACAACGTTTTTTAACCCGTTG
>Ga0126343_10000750_pt1 | contig 13502 bp, 13 predicted proteins | sample Cyp2metagenome_FD_92531 | JGI IMG/M metagenome (GOLD analysis project Ga0126343, IMG submission 92531) | Coral microbial communities from Lord Howe Island, Old Settlement Bay, Australia - Cyphastrea 2 metagenome | ecosystem: Host-associated > Invertebrates > Cnidaria > Coral ... | reverse complement strand
GTTCGTATTAACCCTAATTTGTAGGGAAAAGGTGAAAAACTGAGAAAATTGGTGAGAAGGCCTGTGTAAGTGCTCTTGCGAAAGACAGATGTGACGAGAGATGGAGGATTGCTGTTGTCCAAGAGGACATCTAAGAACGGTAGTTTGTTGTTAACCTCCGTCTCCATGGTGAATGTAATGTTAGGGTGTTTATCGTTGATATAATGGAAAAATTCCAAAGCATCCGTTTTGTTGTTGAATAGGCAAAATGTGTCATCCACACATCTACGGCAGAAATAAATTGCAGGACCATCGTATTGTTGTAGCCAGATTCTTTCATGATGGCCCATGAAAAGATTAGCAAGTACCGGTGCCAATGGGGAGCCCATGGCGACGCCATATATCTGATCATAGTATTTACCTTGGAATAGAAAATGTGTCTGGGCAGTAGCAACAAGAAACAACTCTTTGAGGCTGTCCTTGCTTAACTTGATGTTCGAGTTCCCTGACAAAATATAATCCACTGCTAGCCCAATAGATTCAAGCAAAGGAATGTTAGTAAATAAACTTTCCACATCGAATGAAACCATAAACTTGTTTGAAGTGCACCGGTTAGTAATTTCGTTGACAAACAAGAAAGTACCACCGGCACAAAAATCACTAGGTATGTGGGAGTCTAGGCGTGTGCAGAGGAATTTAGCCACGTTGTAGTTGTAAGTTCCAATTGATGAGACGATCAGGCGAAAAGGAGGAGCAGATGATGTCTCACATACTTTGTGCATCTTCGGTAATCCCTAAATTCGAGCAGGTTGAGAGCCAGTTGGGTATGTGTCTTTGTACGTTGTGTCGTCGATCTCACCATTCTTCTTAAGCTTACGCAGAAGTCGTTGTAGTTTTCCTTCCCTCGACAGCGTTGGGTCACAATTAAGGTTGTTAAATTTTGAACTGTCCGTAATGAGGTTCAAGATGCTTTGGTTGTATGTTGCCCTGTCTAGAACAACAACGCCATTTCCCTTATCAGGCTTAAGAATGACAATGTTTTTGTTCCTACGTAAGCTTTTCAAGATTTTCCATTCCTTCCGGTCGTTTTGGGACGGTCGATGCGACGCAATGTAACTGTGTGCAAGTTGAGACAAAGTGGCTTTGATTTTGCCCGTCCGTCCTTTATCCATGATGTTTCGTAGGACTGATCGATGGATTAGTTCAAAGCACGTGTATACATCAGACTTGTTGATGTAAGACCCAAATAGTTCCTTATCATTTATAAGGAATTAGGTAACAAATTGGCAATGTCCACAATTGCTTTGGATTGCGAGATTTTAGCGAAAAGTTCAATCACCTTTTGAAAAAGGCAAATAAAATGCAAATAGCTGAATCAGATATGTTGTGCCTTCTTTTCCAAAACATGAGGCACAAGATTGTAAGCTTAACCACTGAATTGTTGATTGTTGATAGTCCTGTGGTCTTTGTTGTCTCCCCCTCCTCCTCTTCTGATGATGACATCCCCAGGTCATCAAAACTGAATTCAGCATCATCAACACCATCAGTTTCTCCCGGAAGAAAGGTAAAAAAAATACATTACACAATTAATAATATACATGCAAATATTTCACCATGCTGATTGGCTGAGAACACATCAGTTAATCCCAAATCAGTGCAGAAAGTTGAAATTGAATGCAGAAAGTTGAAATTGAGTGCAAAAAGTTGAAACTGAGTGCAAAAATTTGAAATTTAATTCGATAGACAGGCAAGTCCTGAAAGTCCAACAAAACAAAATGGTGGGCAGCTCAGGGGAAAGTGATGATGTTTTAATTCAGAGTTTGAGGGAGAATGCGACAAAAAAAACACATTACAAAGTATAAATAACTGGATTAAAGTCTGGTAGTCATGGGCTGTTCAAAAGGGCCATGACGAAAGTATCGAAAATTACAAACCGGAGGCATTGAACAAAATCCTCCAGCAGTTTTACGCAACAGTTTGTAAGAAGTACGGGGATGATTACGAACCTGATAGCCTTTGTGTGATGGTTACGGCTATCAACCGATACCTCACAGAGAAAGGGTACAAATATTCCATTATTTGTGACCGAGACTTCAAAAGTTCGAAGCAAGTTCTTGAGGGAAAAGCCAGGCTACTGCGACAACAAGGGAAAGGCAAGTGGCCGAACAAGGCAAGAAGTCTGACAACAACCGAGGAAAATGATCTGTGGGAGAAAAGCAAGCTGGGAAAGGGAAGTCTGCAAGTTCTCATCCAAACAGTTTGGTGGCTCCTGACCCAATATTTTGGTCTTTGAGGATGCCAGGAACACCACAGCATGATGGTCAAAGATTTCTCCTTTAGAATGGATGAAAACAACACAGAGCAGGTCGAATTCATCGAGAACCTGACAAAACATGCCAGTCCGGACTATCCGCAAAGCCCAGAAGCTTCCTTCCAAAAATGTTTGCTACTGGAGGAGATGGATGTCCAGTTACAATCTTCAAAGAGTTTCTGTCGCGTCATCCTCCCGAAATTTGTACAACCAGTCTACTTTATTTGTCTTGTGTGTCAAATCCGTCCTGGCAAGTTTCGTACAAGAGACAGCCAATGAGTGTGAACAAGCTCAACGATATGACGAAGACTGTAATCAAAGGAATAACCCTAGAAGATTCACGGAAAACCTTTTCCAAGCACAGTGCCAAGAAAAAAGTAGTAAAGAAACTCATAATAGCACGCCTAGAGCAAAGTTCAATCGTAAAAGTAACAGGCCAACAAAAGAAGAAGTCACTGGATGACTTCGACAAAGGAGATGAAAATGAACAGCGACAGCTTTCACACACCATCAGCCATGGCACAAACATTAACAGCCAGGTAGCTCGATGAAACTGCTCCACTATAGTTCGTAGTAGCACCAACAGCTTCAGCAATACTTTCAACAGCAGCTCCAGCAACAACTTCAACCAAGCAGGTTTTGCCATTCAGATGCCAAGTTACCTCTCTGGCCAGAATGATCAGCATCAGTCTTTTATGAACATGAACCATATCCACCAGTTTCAAGTCACTTTTAACATCAGAAGCACATCTGGGGAATAAGTCAGGAGTCCACACTGTTGCTGTTCTCTCTTCCAGTTATTTTTAATTTCAGTCTGCGTGTATAACAAAGTAGTCAGCTAAATCTCTATCTCTCATTGAAAAACCAAAACTACAGTTCATTGTTGTTACATGTTATGGCACACCTTAATTGAACGTAAGCTGATTGGCTAAAGATATTTCAGACAAAGGGATAAACAAACTTATTCATTCAGAGCAGACATGACACAACGCTCGATTTCCAGTGAGATTTCACAATCGTTCACACTAATCATCCTGTTTCCGACACACTCCCCCCCATGTGCTTTCCATGTGGAAGCACATGTAAACAGAGGAAACTACAACCTTGATCTCAAATGTTGGAAAAAATTTCCCCTTCCCCCAGTTCAATGTTAGAGTAGAAATTCGCGTCCGTCGATTGCATTCGTACGTCCAGCATTGAACAGGGGCGCGGGGGAAATTTCCAAGACAATATGTCCACGGCTGTCTGAGCATGAGAATTGCGTGAGAAGCCCTTTTGATGTAATAATTGATGTAATAATTTCGTTTTGATAACTAAAAGCAAGCACAGTTTTCAGTCAAGCTATTACATGTGCACAGTATGGATCTAGTTCTGAGGACAACGAGACTTGTGATGCTGATGATAGCCTGGGTGCAGATAAAGTTTTAAAGGAAAATCAACCTCGTACAGTGCATTTAATTACGTACAGTCAAGCAGATTTAAGAGCAATACCGACTAGACAAGCGTTTGCAGATGTAGTGTTGGAAGCGGTCAAAGCAACAGATGCCTCCGAGGTGCAATGGGTGTGTGCCCAGGAAAGTCATGGAGCTGGCCGAATGGAGGGAAAGTCTGGAGTTCACTTTCACATGGCGATAAAACTTAACAAAGTAAAACGCTGGAATACAATTCGGCGTTTCATCAAGGAAAACTGCGGAATTAATGTTCATTTCTCAAGCAAACACTGCAATTATTACTCTGCCTGGGTATATGTGACAAAAGAGGACGACAGTTATGTCGAGTCGCCGAATCACCCAGATCTAACAAACCAAGGACCACCTCGAACGTTGGCTGCCAGTCAAACCTTAGTAAACTGCACACATGGGCGAGAGCCGGGAAGTGAAAAAGAGAGCAGTGGTGGTGATTTGGGTGAAGAAGGCGATTTGCGTCGACCAAACAAGAATCCACGCCATTCGCGTTTGAGTGTTATTGAGGTGTCGGAAATCGCTGTTGGCAATGGTATTAAAACCAGTACTGAGCTGCTGGCTTTGGCAAACGAACAAAAGAAAGAGGGAAAGACGGACTTGGAAGAGTTTGTCCTTAACAGGGGACCAAAAGCTGTTACAGAAGCACTAAGTACTGGCTGGGAAATGGCGGAATTGAACAAGAAGCTTGAGAGAAGCAGGTCATCTCGGCTGGAAATCTTAGCGAAAGCCAAGGAAGGCACTTGTCCTGATGACTGCAATGGTGTATGGTTCGATTGTGCTCAAGAAGTATTGGAGTCGAACAGAATTTCTCACCAATTGTTTGCGGAGGCGGTCACTAACCTACTGAAGAAATGGCGAAGTAAATTTCGGAATATTCGTCTCGTGGGACCTGCTAATTCTGCCAAGATTTTTTTGCTACAGACACTTACTGTCATCTTCAAAACCTTTTCGCATGGGTCAGCGCAGAGCAGTCAGAAGTCATCTTTCTAAACGACTTTCGTTGGACCCCCCAGATAATACCGTGGCATGATCTTCTTCTTACGTTAGAGGGACAGCCTGCACACCTACCAGCCCCGAAGTCACACTTTTGCAAAGACATTGTGTTTGATAAGGACACGCCTATATTTGGCACTAGCAAACATGAGCTAGTTTTTGTACGAGGGGGTGTGGTCAACGAGCGGGAAACAGAGATAATGCAGGTACGACGGCGAATTTTTCATCTTAGCCACCAAATTTCGCAACAAGACCAATAAACAGTTCCACTGTGCGGAAAATGCTTTGCGCGTCTAGTGCTCAGTGAGATTGGAATTGCGTCTAGTGGAGAACAGGAGGACTGAACAATTAAGAAGCCAGTGGGCTAAAATTACTTTATTTTGATTAAAATTGTAACGATTTCCTTATTCCTTGAAAGCAGTTAATAAAAGTTCCCCGCAGTTTACAACGGTTTATACCATTTACAACAGTTTACAACGGTTTATAATGGTTTCCACAATAAAATAAGAAGACTGAATTGTTCCTTTTAATGTGTATGTAAACCGTTGTAAACCGTTGCAACTCTTGTCAGGCACGTGTTTTTTCAGTAATTTATGCGGATAAAACCATCGTACACCGTGTTTAAACAGCTACTACAATGATTAGCTTACTTTCCGTAACTAAATTATCATGTTTAGCGATGCCTTGTACTTAATAAAAGCGTTTAACTCAGTTTTAGTTGAAAACGTTTGCTTGTTTCGTAAACCTGACAATGCTTTTTAACTCTTAAGTCTTTCCCTGGTTTTGTCTATAATTTGTCAGAGACGTCCATTCATTGACTCGATTATCCTATTTATTGTCTCAATGGGTACTGCTTCAATAGTTTGCCGCACTCGATTGCAAAATTGTTTATAGGACTCCTTTGTAATGGCTCTCTCCAATGCATCCTTCCTCAGTTGGCTTGCAGCGATGTTAAACACATTTTCGCAGCTTTTTAATTCTGGAGATCTTGCGGGAATCCTGAACAGTTGACATCCTACTCTACTCATGGCTGCTCTAGCTCGTGCACTGTTTTGAGATAGGCCTCCGTCCATCAAGAACATTCTACTTTCTCCTTTTTCTGCTGCTTGGAACATGGACTTAAAGTTTTCATCGATAAAAGTCTCAAAGAAAGCGCCACACATTCTGTCATATTGTTTGCATACGATCACACCCTTGTCATAGCTTATTGCGACAATCATTTTGACAAGTTTCCTGCCCGTTCCTGCTTTGTTCCCTTTGGCTAGACATCCTTGTTTAAGTCCTTCGCATGCTTTCCGCCAAATCCTGCCCCGAGGAGCGCAGGCCTGATCCATTGGGTTAGATTTGTGTATGAACGATACGCCATCTAAGTAAAATGCAATTTTGTTTGTCCAAACATCGGGAGGGTAATTGCTTATGATACGTCTTGCAAATGTGACCCATTTCATTCTGTCACTTGCACTCATGAAACCCTTCTTATGAGCTTGGAGGTAATGACAGCCGTTCCGGTTAAAAAGCCTGCGAATGGTGTAATCACTGATACCACGAATTCTGTTGTATTGCGTAAGTCGCTTCAAAGTGAATGAACCTTCTCTTTCCCGAAGTACTGGAATACTGCATACAATTAATCTCTCTTGCCTTAACGACAGTTTCCTCTTACAACTACGGGATGCTCGCTTCTTTTTCAAAACTTCGGGTAGTTTTTGGGAGGTAATTCTATGCACTGACGAAGTAGAAATATCACAAACCTGGGCGATCTCTTCCAGTTTTATGTGCTCTTTATCTCGGAGATACCTCACATGTGCTCTTTTTTCGGCAGGAATGTCCAGTCGGTAAACCATCTTAAAAACATAAGTTTGCTCTCCAAAACTTTGCAAAAAACTTGGGTTACTTTAGTTTGTTATAAAGAGTCATAAACACCAAAATTAAAACATAAAAACACGTAAAATACGTAAAACACGTAAAAAACACGTAAAACACGTAAAATACGTAAAACACGTAAAATCAAGTGGTTTAGCCTCTCCGAGTATCTTTTAATCTTTCTGACGTTATTACGTGTTATCATCTTACTTTGTCACGTCACACAGCTCAGACAACCTTGGTCTCAAATGTTGGAAAAAATTCCCCTTTCCCCCCAGTTCAATGTTGGAGTAGAAATTCGCGTCCATGGATTGCGTTGGTACATCCAACATTGAACGGGGGTACTGGGGAAATTTCCAAGACAATATGTCCACGGTTGTGGATAAGCTCATTTACAAGTAACACGACAGAACAAAACAAAGTCAAGAAAACGTCATAATTCGTTTAAATTTTGAATCCCTTAATGCACATATGTAAAATCATAGTTCGATCCTGCTCTCATATTTTAAAGATCTCCTTCTTCAATAGCATCGTGGATACGCAAGGTAGCAGCCACAGCAGCATCTCTCCTTGGACAGAAAACTGGCGCTGCAGTGTTAAGCTGTGACGGCGCTGCGGCTCTTTCTAGCACTTTATCACAGGCTAATTCCAGAGGGTAAAGATGTTCAATTGGTCTCTCCAAGAACGTTTTCCCCGCGTGTAACTTTACCGCTCACACTTTCTCATCTCGGCCTTCAAACAGCTCTTCAACGATACTGAGGGGCCACTTCCCCTGATTTTTGTCTTCAGAACAAATAATGAGGACATCTCCTACGTCTAGTGTTTTGGGTTTGCCTGAGACAATGTGGGAGTGTCGTTCTCTCAAAGCCATCAAGTATTCACGCATTCAGCGCTTCCAGAAAGCATCTTTGCAGGTCCTGAGGTACCTTTGCCATTTTCGTAGATCATAATCTTCCTCTCTCCATGGCTGTCACTCAGGCAGACGAATAGATCTTTGGAACATAAAGGAGGATGGGGTCAGTAGAGGGAGTTGGACGTCATCTTCCACATAGAATAGGGGGCGGCATTTTAAGTGAGTTTCCACATCGAGTACAACTTTGGACAGCTCTGACCAGGTTACCATTCCTCCATCAATCACTTTGTAGAAAGCGCATTTAAAAAGGCCCACCAGCCCCTCAAACTGGCCACCCCACCAGAGCACTCGGCTCAGGTTGAATCTCCAAGTGATCTTCTCTGATGCTAGGTAATCTTGCACTTGCTCGTCTTTCTGGATTTCTTTAATCAGTTTTGCCGCTCCCACGAATGTCTTTCCATTGTCTGAGAAAATCACCGAAGGTCGTCCTTGTCTAGCGACGAATCGCTTTAAGCTTGCTTTGAAGGTAGTGGTTTCTAGATTTGGTAAGACTTCTGGGCACAAGGCTCTCATTAAACTGCAGGCATAAACCGCTAAGTAGGCTTTCCCTTCTGCTTGCAAAGATTTGCGATTCTTTATAGGGCCAGCGAAGTCAAGACCCACAAATTCAAAAGGACTTGATCCCTCTGTTGTCTCAGGTGGCAACAAACCAGGGGGTGGAGCTGCTAGAGCAACTGCCTGAAAACGCTTACATGCATGACATTGCTTGATCACTTTCTTTGCAAGGTGTCTAAGGCATGGGATCCAATGCTCCTCTCTGATTTTAGCCATAGTTAGCCTTACTCCCCCATGGAGAGTGGCTTTATTTAGTGTTTTACCCTCTATAAATAAAGTGTTTACTTACTTACTTACTTTGTGGGCGTGTTGAACCAATTTCTCAGCGAAGGTCGTAGTGTCTGTTATGCACATTGGATAGGGACTTGGTAGTCTTCATGGCGCTCTAGCTCTGGGCGCACTTCATCTAGAAGAGGTTTTGCTTTTCAATTTCTTCTGATGTGAGAGGACCCTTTGTTATTCTTGCTCTTTTTGTCCTAGCATTTTGGGCAAACCGCATGATCCATGCGCACACTCGTAAGGTTTTCCAGTATGAGTTCTTGGTAAGGAGTTCGTCAAGCTCATCTTCAGAATTCACAGCCAAGGCAAACAGTTCCTTTTGTGGTTTTCACCTCTTGGTTTGATTCCTTACTAGGTGCGGTGACAAGGTTCTCTGGCCATTTCCTAGGGTCACTAAGCCACTCTGGTCCCCTCCACCATAGTTTGTTCTCTTCAGTTACCAATCCACCTTGGCTTGCAAGATCTGCAGGATTATCTTCGGTTGGTACGTGCCGCCAGATGACCTCAGCATGCTCTGGAATCTTCAGTACTCGGTTAGCTACAAACTGCTTGTAGTCTCCTCCACCCAGTATCCAGTGCAAGGCAACACTGCTGTCGAACCAACAGTGTAGTAAAGTTACTGGGAAATCTTCAAGCCCGTCTTGCATGTTGCTCAGGAGGTTTACAGCCATGTGACCAGGGACCAGCTCTCGGCGAGGTATAGTTAGGCCTTGCTTTGCTAGTCTTGCTTTTGCCGTGACAAGTCCTTGATTTAAAGTGCTTGGTTGCTTGACGATGGCATACACAGCAGTGGCAACGCCTTTTCTGCTTGCGTCACCAAACACGTGAAGTTCAATTCTTTCAATTGGTTTTTGGGTGCTGGTCAGTGCTCTTGGGAAGGAAACTTGAGGTGGTAAAGAACGCTCCCACCTATTCCACTGTTGTTGCAATGGCACAGATAACGTTGCATCCCAGGCGGATTTCTCATCGCAGGCGCTTCGATAAAGTAGCTTTCCCTACAAGGTGAGTGGCGCGATCAGACCAAGGGGGTCATAGATTCTGGCTACTTTCCCCAGAATCCCTTGTTTAGTAGGTTGAGCAACTTCTTCTGGAATCGTGACTGCAAATTTATCCGTCAATTTGTTCCATTTTAAGCCAAGGAGGCCACACTCTCTGGACTTTACTCCTAGTTGCTGTTTCGCATAGCTTAATTCATCTTTCTTCTCGGCGTCCTCAGAGATCACCAATTCAGGGATGTTTGAGTGCCACTTGTGCAAATGGAAGGTGGCCCAGCGGAATATTTCAGTCGTTGTGGCTTTCATTTGTTCCGTTTCTTGGACAGTCCCCCTGCCAGTAATAAGGTCATCTACATATAGCTCTCATTCTATTTCTGCTACAGCATCAGGGAAATCAGCTCTACAAGTGTGTAAATGTTGGTGGATTACGCCACCAAGCAGGAAAGGCGAGGGTCCCAGGCCAACGAGTGCTCTGGTGAACCTGTAAGTGCGCACACGCAAAGGATTCTTGTCGTCCAGCCAATGGAAACGCAGTGCATCTCGGTCTTGCTTGTGGATGCGCACTTGAAGAAACCCCTTCCGAATATCGCCGGCGAGGGCTACTGCATGAAATCTTCCCTTTAAGAGTACTTTCCAGAGCTGATTTTGTAGGGGTCCGACTTCTAGGCATTCGTTTAAGGAGGGTGCTGAGTCATAAGCTCTTGCTGAGGCATCTTACACAATCCGCATCTTACTAGTTTCAGCGCTCTCTCTTGCGACAGCCTTGTAAGGGATGTAGAATTCTCGTTCAGATGTTGCCATCTCTGCTTCCTCTGTAGCTCCTTCCTGTAGCTGCTCTTGGATAATCGCATCATAGGCATCAAGCTTTCCTGTTTTCTCCAGTCGTCGGACTAGACTTCCGAGATGTTTCAAACTTCCAGACTTGTTGGAGGGCAAGGGACAGTGATCTCCTTTCCAGGGAAGCCCGGTCTCGTACCAGCCTTCGGGGCTGCGGCTGAGCTGTTCGATGCATTCTTCGTACAACACACTCTGATCTCCATTTGGTTTATCCTCGAGGCCTAGGACGTCCATGCGGCAGAGCTCTACATAGCTGGTTAAAGTAGTCTGGGCCAATAACATGCTGTCATGGTTTTGATCTGATCCTGGAGACATAATGGTCCACCCGAAGAGAGTGAACTCGGCTACAGGTTCTGCGATAGCTCCAGTGCACTGGGATGTCGACGTTTTAATCTTTGCGTGATCACTCTCACCCAGAATAACATGAACCAAAAGTAAGCTCTTTGTGTCAGTATCTTCCATGTCCATGCCTTTCAGATGTTGGTATGTTCTGATCGTTTCTCTGTAGTTTGGGTTTTCCACACACAACAGTTCAGCCCGGTCTATCCTGTTTGCACTGAGAGGGATGATATGGTTTCCTTGAGTGTCACTCACGTGCACGTTGTAGGTGTTGGGTCGCTTGGTAACGGTGCCCACAATAGTTTGTACTTGGCGCGTTAGAGTGCGTGACGGTGGAAGATTTAATCGATCCAAGATGTATCCTGAGGCATAAGAGGCAGTTGCCCCGGTATCCAAAAGGGCTTTACAGGTCACACCATTCAACTTGACCAGCACAGCAGGATGGCAAACTTTCTCTCCTTCTTGGGTCGAAGTTAACGCCACTCCACCGTTGGTTGTTCCTTGGCGGTCGCAAATGGACGAGTGATGCCTTTGTTTACGGTGTACGCAAGGTGTGCGGCTAAGGCATTGCAATGCATTATGCTGTGTTCCAGTGCAGTTAAAACACAAACGTTTTAACTAGAGATCTCGCCAACTGACTCATTTGCGACGATTGGATGGATAGCTTTCTATTCTTCTAACGCTTGAATTAGCTCCGCTAATCCCCAGTCTTGCCACCCTGGTTTCCCATTCAGGAGATCTGCTTTTGTGCCAGGTAATTTGTCTAGAACCCCATGCACCATAGAATAAACAACCAGAAAGTTTACCCAGAGTCTCTAGAGATTGTTTAGTTCAAAGTTTGCCAAAACTTGTGGATTTCATTTGGTTGGCTCCTAGATATCACCGGCAAGGCATTGATGTTATCAATGTAAGCTCGCACGATCTCGCTCATTTTCCCATAATTAGATTTCAAGATAATCTTGGCACGTTCGTAGCCTTCAGAGTTGAAGGGCAAGCCATCAATTGCTCCACACACATTACTTTCCAATAATTCCTTTAGATGGGCAAACTTTGTAACCGGCGGAATATCTGTTGCACCTATTTTGGCTTCAAACTTATTTCAAAAGGAGAGCCATTTTTCATAGGTGCCATCATACTTTGTGATAACTATTTTTGGCATTCTCACATTTCCCTTACTCAAATTACTGGGAGACTTCGCAGTAGGCTGATCTAATGATAGCATTTTGATTTCTGTTTAAATTTCAGCTTTTCAAATTGCAGTTCGTCCTCCCTCTTTTTGGCAAGGATAGCTTCTTCCTCTTCTAGCTTTTGATTTTTCTCTTTAGTTCTAAGATCTTCCAGATAATGAGTTAAATCTCCTATTTGCAAATCTACTTCCTCGATATGTTTGCTCGCTCGTTGCCCCCCATGCCTTCACAGCTTTGATACTTTCTGCCACTTCAAGCTTACCTTTCTCAATGTCCAGTTCTACATCCTCGATGTTTGCCACAATCTTCCTTAAAGCTTCTCTGTGGCAGGCTATTTTGACATTGCTTCCCTTCTTGACAACAGCGTCAGTCCTGCCGCGCATTAGAGTTAAAAGTTGAAGCTCGGCATTAAGAGCCTTGTGTTTAGATTCCGTAGTCGTAAATAAACGGTCCCGTTGGAGGTGCCACTAATGTGGGGAATAAGTCAGGAGCCCACACTGTCGCTGTTCTCTCTTCCAGTTATTTTTATTTTCAGTCCGCGTGCACAAGAAAGTAGTCAGCTAATTCTTTATCTCTCACTGAAAAACCAAAACTACAGTTCATTGTTGTCTCATGTTATGGCACACCTTAATTGAACATAAGCTGATTGGCTAGAGATATTTCAGACAAATGGATAAACAAACTTATTCATTCAGAGCAGACATGATGCGACGCTCTATTTCCGGTGAGATTTCACAATCGTTCACACTAATCACCCTGTTTCTGACACACAGCAGCTCCTGAAAAGCCACAGTCAGCTGCACCGCATGGCGATAGTCTACGAGAATAATCTAACTGATCAGTTCAGGTTTTGAAATACTTCAATTGTTGAACACATTGATCTCAATTAGAATCGACTGCACACATTATCTAGTGAACCAGTTTAGATGTCTTTTCAGTCCTCCTCCTTTTTTCTTTGAGGTCTCTAATATTGAAAACGCTTTGATAGATGCTTCCAGAATTTAATCTTTGTCGATTGAACAATACTTTTGGTTTGTACTTTTTTTACAAGTTATGACATGTCAGTCAAGCCTGTCATTTTCCACCAATAATGTTCATGTCGGTGAGGCCAGTGAGACGTGACACAAAGTAAACACGATCAAAGAAGAATCAGGCTCCAATTTTTGCATGTATACTATTAACAAGTAATCAAATGATTTTTCTCTTGCAATTTAGGATAAATAAGCACTCATAAATTTTTCAAAGACTACAAATTGCACTCGCCCTTCGGGCTTGTGCAATTTTTTCTTGTTTTTTTTTGTTTTTTTTATTAATTATTTTCTTTCATTATTGAATAAGACGCTACAGCTACTTACATTATTTACAGCAACTAGTACAGTTATAATTACACTACTTACAAAAACACTACAGCTACTTCCGTTACAACTATTTCAATACTACTTTCTTTAAATTGCAGAATCACATTGTGTTGCTAAAACTTCGTAGACTAGACGCTACAGCTACTTACATTTTTTACAGTACTAGTACAGTTACACCACTTACACTAACAATACAGCTACTTACACTACAACTATTTCAAAAAAAAAGGAAAGAAACAAAGAAGAAGCATAACAATTTCAGGTAATAAATAGCGTTAGCAATAGACAATTGAAAAAAAACGACAACAACAACATTACGCATCGCAAATACAGAGAGTGGTCCACTTAGCTTCATATTTTCTGCGGTTAGAGTTTTTAATCGCCATTTCTCTTTCACATCTGATTTTACTTTCCAGTAAGGCAAGAAAGACCT
>Ga0126343_10000749_pt1 | contig 13508 bp, 9 predicted proteins | sample Cyp2metagenome_FD_92531 | JGI IMG/M metagenome (GOLD analysis project Ga0126343, IMG submission 92531) | Coral microbial communities from Lord Howe Island, Old Settlement Bay, Australia - Cyphastrea 2 metagenome | ecosystem: Host-associated > Invertebrates > Cnidaria > Coral ... | reverse complement strand
GCACTGTGAGAGTTAAGTGTCTTGCCCAAGAACACAACACAATGTCCCCGGCCAGGGCTCGAACCCGGACCGCTCGATCCGGAGACGAGCGCACTAACCATGAGGCCACCGCGCCTCCCACATAAGTAAGTACATATACTGTACTTACGTCTCGTTGCTAATCGCGGAGGCGAAGAAAGAAACATTGATAGGACGATAGTCTAACTGTTACTGCAACTATATTTTGGCGTACAAACGAGACGAAAGGGCCAGTATTAACCCATTCTAGTCGGGTTTTATCGCAGATTTAACTGTTAAAACAGCTCTTGCAAGCTCTGTATAGTTCAAACTGAAAAAAAGAACCCCTACACCTTCATCAAGGCAATATTCTCATAAGCTTTGATTCTTATACTGCTTAAGCATTCCACCAAAGAAGGGTAATTTCAAACCTGAAGAAATTCAGAGAACACATCACCTAAAAATAGTTTCTTTTTTGAAGAAAGAAAAAATATAAGCTGTAATAATCGGTGAATTATTCGAAAAGATTTTGCAACGATAGTAGAATGTTCACGATCGATGAAGTTAGTACAATTATCGGAGTTGTATCAAACGTTATTGAATGTAGTGCGTTAGTTCTCCGGTAATTCTTACCTCATATTTTCCCGTTTTGGACACTCTAACATCAAGTGTGCCAGTTAACACTGCGTACCAGTAACAACCAATGTCGCCCTGACGGAACACTGAGAAAAAAAAATAAACATCTGAAGAAACAGTGGTGGGAAGTACATTCAAAGGAGTTAGCTCGGACTCCCAAATTTAAAACATGCAATAGTTTATAATAACTGGACCGGTGAATGTCACGAGCGCGCGCTTTCTTTTATCCCGTTTATTTGATGGATTAAAAAAAGACTCGTTTAAGTTGTGGTCTAAAAGGTCAGTGCAAAAAATTATGTAGGGAATTCAGAAAAGGAATAAAAATGTAAGAACCATTCCTCTTGGTTTGACTGCGGAAAATGTCGTTCCATTTACCTCGGTTCAGTTTCGCTGGTCTCTGACCGGTCACTCGGACATAATGAAAGCACACTCAAGGTCTGATTACACTTTTAAGTTATTAAAATACATAATTTATGCTTGCTTTGAGTGGCTGAGGAGATAACTCTTATTTACGTTTTAAAATATCCCGTTTATTTGATGGATTAAAAAACTCGTTTAAGTTGTGGTGTAAAAGGTCAGTGCTAAAAATGATGTAGGGAATTCAGAAAAGGAATAAAAATGTAAGAACCAATCAATCAATCAATCAATAAACTTTATTTATTCTCGAATTTACAGAGTAGCACTCAAGTGCTAATATCTTCGAGCCTACTACATTTACAACTAATTACAATAAAAATAAATAAATAAATAATTCTGTGTAACAAACCACTGAGATAGCCACCTACCTACCTACCAAAAAAAAAGAAAAAAAACTACACTTTTAAGCTATTAAAATACATAATTTATGCTTGCTTTGAGTGGTTGAGGAGATAACTTTTATTTACGTTTTAAGATAGCCTTTCATAGAAAACCAGTCTTATTGATTAGCCATCTGTTCCTAGTGCATAAAATTGGTAAGCGTACCAAGTACTTTGGATAAAGAGTAGGTCTTTGCTTGAGTTTATGGACTATCTGCAATTGCGACTAAAAGTTAGTTTCTTCTGACTCACATGTGATTCCTCCCTCCAAATCCTGATAATATCCATAATAGCAGATCTGCTGAAGAACTGTGGAATGAAATCGCTCAAATGCCTTCAGGTCCTGTAATTAGATAGACAAGTTGAAAATCTTTTACTACTCTACCATAATTTCTTTTCATTGAATTGTCAGTAATCGACAAAAAGAATCGACAAAACTAATCCTCAGTGGTACTTGCTTGACATTTTGTCAGATTGAAATCTATTTATAAGGGTTTGAGGCCTGGAACAAATTGTTGAGACAGTTCATCAACGTTTATAATATAGATAGGACCCTGCGCGCGCTCTGATTGGTCAAAAACCCATGTTTTATCAGAGAATAAATCATAGGAAAAGAGTGTTTTATTGTTTTGTCTATATTATAAAGCAAATGAAGAAGCCTAAACCGCGTATTACTTAAGCAATAGACCACTCTTTCTATGGGTTTACTAGCGCAATAAACCACGCGGAATGTTGGGAGAACAAGAGAAAAGCATGTAAATCACGAGCCGATACGTTACCTGACCAAGAGTCCAGAGCTCGAGCGGGAGAGACGATAAAAACAAGGTGCTATCGAGCAACCGATGAAAAACCCGAAAACTGGGCGTGGGGGTGGGGGGAGAAAATTAAGCTATAATAGGGGACAAAAAACTTACTTTAAGTCTGGAATAAATGATATCGAGATCTTCTCCTGTTCTGTCTGCCGGTCTGCAAGAAAACAAACGAACTGATAGATGACGTCATGAAACACAACACCCTTCACCTCTTGGTGATAGCTGGTATCCCTGAAGAAAAGTTCAGCGTTAGCTGGGGTGACATTAATTAGGGCAGCTCCTCAGCGACTGTAACAAACCAACCGACAACTATCGCTCAGATAGACAGGGCAGACCCCAGCTCTATCTCAGCGATTATAGTGAATCAGATCTAGCCATATATTGAAACCACTCCGCTGTAGCAGAATAAAGTAGAGTTCAGCTCGTGTTTGTTTGATCCAGGTCTTCTTGTATTGGGCATTTTTTTTAGTTTATTCTGCAATGATCGTAACAAATCGTTCAACTTCTTACGCGACCGTAGCGACTGTAACTAGCTTTAACATTTTCAAATTTCTCAACCTCCGGTGATTAGAAGATGTTGAGACTGAACAAGTTGAAATGCTTTCTACGACTCTCATCCAAAAGGAAAGCCAAGAAAGTGTTTAGAAAAACAAAATGTTTATTCAAAGGAAAGTCCTTTTAACCGGTACATGATTAACGAGAAACTGAAACTTTACCTTCATGTGGACGTAGTTAAATACATAATAAAATGGACGCCGAAGTAAGGAAGTGTCCGTGTGGGATATGGGTGTCTGTAAGGGTAACCCTTGCAATTATAGAAAGCTAACGACTTTTGAGACAATATAATTTAAGCTAGACTGAGGACTATTAAGGATAACAGAAGCGCTCTTAATTTCTTTTAGGCTAATCGAACAGGGTCATTTCGCGTATTAATCCCCCCACCCCCTGTCATGCTTCTGTGCCCGGCACCTGACAACATTCAGGGTATATCAGAAAATGCAAAAAGCAAAACTGAATGGGTTTCAACCAAGTTTGCATCCGATCCGGCCTTCAGACAATTTACAAAAGAAGAAAATAATTTCATTCATTCCTCAGACAATTACTTTGTACATTGAACCCGAAAAACTCGAATTCAATTGACCACTAGATTTTTCAAATCTCGATCTGAAGGCACTTTAGCACAGTACCGACACAGTAGTTGTCGATTGTTCTTCACGGTAAGAATCGTGGATGTGTACGATGGCACTTCATTGTTATAAAAAGTAGATACGTTGTGTTTAATTCGCAGCAAACCTTCCATGTAATTTAAACAATCCTAGGACTGTTGTGGTCAGCCACATACCTTTGCAACTCCGTTATGCCGGATAAACTACAGATTTTGTCCTTGTTATCTCACAATGTGTTAGATTACTTAGAAAGAACGAGCGTCTTTGTCAGTTCACCATTTATCACTTTGGCACACGGCGGCTAATTCAATTGTTTTGTCGACAAACAACAAATTTTAATTGTCATTCATAGTGTCACTATAAACCGAGATCCGCAGTCCTTGTGGTGCCAGAACTATACAAACGATACAGTATAGTGTTGTATTCTGTTTCTCGCAAAATTTTATTTGGAAAAAAATTTCTCTGATCGTAGATCTCTCGCCCAAAAGTGGTATCTGTAATTTTGAATAAACAAACAAAAGCACAGTAAAGTTAGAGAATTCAAACCGCTATCTAGGGTCGCTCGGGTGAAACTTACAAACTTATTCAAGCGAAACTTCTGTCTTGAGATCCGAGCATACGGTTGTCGACATATAGACCTTAGAATGCGCGTCGAGACATCAAGTCAGTTTAGATACAAACAGCAAATAACGACCATGATTCACATGTAAGTCAGTTGTGGCCGGCGAAAGGGATGTCATTCGGATCAGAGCTGTTTAGATCATCACGTCGTATTTCACGAGTTCTCGAATATGGATCGGAAACAACCGAGAAGAAGAGCATTATATCCATATAGCAACTGTCACTCAAAACTTCCTTTGCTCAAAGTTGCAAAGATTCATCAAAACAAAGTTCCTTCACGTTCCGCTCAAACCACTGACAGATCGATTAGCATAACCTCGATTTGTTTCAGTTGTCTGGGCCGAATTGTTTTGTTTGAACTATCATAATCATTCGAACTTTTGCAAATCATATCAATATTACATGTAGTAATGTCGATGCAAACAAGACCGCAACTACGAGATCTACGACAACGGTGCCACGGTGTTATGCATGTTTCGACATTTATGACTAATAATTGGCAAGGGCAATTATTGCTTTGGAGTAGAAGTCATCAAAATGGAATACATTAGAATTTCACCCTACCTCTTTTCTAGACAAGAAATCCATTCATCAGCTACCATAGTGAACAAAATCAAAACCACCCACTTACTCTTAGGTTGTTTTGACGATAATTTTCACTTAGAAACGTTCAAAATTGCGACATACTGAAAGATTTAACTTTTCCGCTATTCAAATCATTCAAGATCTGAGCGAAATGGACAAGGAGCGAAATCAAAATACCGCGTATTTGGGAGATTGACCAATCAAATGGCTCGATATTGACAGAGTCGCAAAAGATCACAGGAAACACCGAGGCAAGGTTGAATCCTTGCATAACAACACATTGCATAGCGGAAGGTTTTGAACTTTGCTTTTAGAAGTTCTTTCAAAGCTTGTTGCACCAACTTTCTCATATTAACCCTGCCATCAATGCATAAAATAGGTAATAGCAAGTAATTACTACTACATCATTTGGTCACGCTACTGAGCTATTTCACTAATTTTAGCTGTTCAAAAAGCGAAACACTCAAAATGAGCACGCACGCAAACCGAAGAGATATCAACGAAAATAGTATATAGAGTCACGTACCCGAGCAGAGTGCGAGTATAAACCATTATTTTCTGTGACGTTTGGGCAATCATGAAAAAATGCTACGTGGCAAAGACGGCTGAAAAACAAAAATCGCACAAGGGGAACCATGGGAAAATAATCCAGCACTAAGCTCTTTCTGCCAACCAGGTCCATTCTTTGACTTTAAAAAAATGCTGGCACAGGTTTTTGCACACCAAAAAAAGTCATGCACAATCTAAAGGCAAGAAAACAAACTCATGTTTCCCAACTCCCTTCCACCCTTAAAAAAATGGTCCGTCAGATTAGTCTTGATAGATCGGGTTTAGCGTCCGAGGAGTGTAGAAAAAAGACTAAGGGCTGCCAACTTACAAAGTTATTCTTCCAAGTTACAATCTCCAGCAAGGTTAGTAAATAAGATTTCTTTTAAGAAAATGTCACGACTTATGGACGGAAAAGACCTGAGGTCCAACATTTAGAAATTATTTGGTGGGCGAGAAAACAATATACTTGAATTGCCTGATTTAAGTTCCAAGAATCCTCGGTCTCGTTAGCTGTCCTGGTCATATCAACATAATCTGTCACCGTAAAACTGCACAAAACAAAATTGAACGGAACAAGGGTAATGCTTAAATATCTGTAACTGATGAAACTAGGAAATCATTTTAAAAATTGATAAATGTGCTGGACTAGTCAGGAGCGGAGAAGGTTTGGCGTTTGCTCCTGGCAGGGAACCGGCGATGTATCTTTGATTGGAAAACACACTTAGCAGCCTAACAGCCCTTGGTGTTTCAAACGTACTGGTAGGAGATTAAATGGGAGAGGCCTGAGAGTAATCTCTGAATAATGAGCGTTTAGTGAGTAGGATGGAAACTCCACCACAACAGATTGGTAATATATTCAGCTGTTGAGTAGCAATTGGGCGACTTTGGCCCCTGGCCTGGAGGCTTCATTGTCACCGAAACTGGAGTAAGAGCAAGCTCTAATTCCCGATTTCTTCTATGAGATGAGGGAATAATTAACAACTATTCACCGAAATGGAGGTGGCTAGTGGTGGATATTTACCGAGCCGCGAAGCGGCGAGGTAAATATCCAACGCTAGCCACCGACACTGAGGTGAACAGTTGTTTTAGTATATACTAAAACAGTGAGATAATATACAGCACAAAAAATTAATTTGGATGATTTCTTTACTCGTAACAGACGCAAACTAGGACGCCATTTTCTCCCGAGTTGTTCGGAAGTAAATAGTGCAAGATATTCGGAGTCTGACGAGCCAATCAGCGCGCGCATTTAACACTATCCACTGTTTTAGTATATACTAATGGTGGTTATATTCGTCATCTTGGACTGGATAATTTTCTTGATGAAGACAATACCATGATTCCCTGCGATTGCGTCTTATGGATAGAATTGGCCATTCTCGATCAACAGAGTTAGCCAGCGGGTGGACACTCCAGGAATTCTTTCCTTTTTTCTATTTCTTCCCAGCTCTCAGCTGGGATTCCCTCCTTCTTCTCTCTGACTTCGAATCCGGCCCCCGTGAGGAGCCTGCTCGCCAGCTAGAGTAGAATGGAATAGCTCGCATATTAACCTAGCTGATCATACTGTCTAATATCCATAAACAAGCTATCAGGAAACAGAGGAAACAGCGCATATCACTGCTCTTAGTTATCAGTAAAAAGAAAGGTGACAGAGAAACGAAGAAGGATTTTCTGTGATTTTAATTTCCGTCCTCTAAGAGACAAACTTCTGATCGATCTTCCGACCTCCATGGCGGATAACAACCGGGATTGATATGATTTAAATTTTATTTCAACCCACTACTTACAATGATTAAAAATCAAAGCCGTATTTATGTACAGTCCAATCTCCGGTTGCGACCACCTCTCCTCAGCGACAGTTTTCCAAAACACCAAAAGTTTCCAAGTCAAATCACTATATTTGGAACCTCTTGCAAGCGACCACATCTCGTAAGCAACCGCGACCACTTTTAGAGCTAAAAGTTTGAAATTTTCCTTTGTTTTTAACCTCCCTTAAGCGACCACTTGACGAGAGCAAGAAATGCATAGTAAGGTGTTGTGACATTATCATATTTCTGGCTTGTGCAAGAAACGGAAATTTCTCTATGGGAAGAACAGGATTTTTCTCTCAAAATTGACTTTTACAGGAATAAAACATTGCATCGGCATTGGCGCATGGGTTAAGTCTCGGCAGTTACCATATGCTAATGAGGAAACGTTTTGACCCATTATGGTCTAAGCTCTCGTAAGCGACCACCTAGGCTCGACATTTTGGGTGGTCGCTTACGGGAGGTTCGACTGTATTTCTTTACTTGCTTTTAAGAAATAGAAACCATTTCGTGTTTCTATCGAGTTAAAGAAACACGAGTGGATGTCTGGAAGAAGCGGAGAAATAGGAACTATATGCAGTGGGAAGTCCTGCAGCTTTTTCTAAAGTGTTTTTAATTGAAAACGTAACATCAAAGTCCTATTGCAAACTGCATGCTTCTAAGCCCCCCTCTCGAATATCTCCTCACCTCCCCCCCTGTACAATTTTATATCTTTCACACTGGTCCTCTTGTTGACGATGATAAGCCAAGACAATGGTTGAACCGAAACAATAGTGAATATGTACTGTTCTCATCGATGAAGTCAACGAGGGTTCAGAGTTAGCAGGTCACAGACTCCAGCCAATACTTGACCGAAAAACCAAACGGAATTGATCAACAGTGCTGCAAACGAGAGGTGCGCTGTGAAAAGACTGACGATTATCTCTAGCGTCTCGTGCAACTCGTGACGGAAAGATGAGTTGAAGACGAACTGAACACAGGAGTACAGTATGGCTGCAACAAGGACACAGGCTGCCACGGAGAGAAAAACAGAACGGTCGATCGTCAGGCCTTGTTGCACTACGCGGCCAATAGTACTTGCATAGGACCATTCCAGACTAGAAGTGACAGTGTCTGCCGCGTGGTCTGCACATGTGTGGTACGCATGCTTCACTATATCCAGACAACTGACATTGGAGTACATTTGGTGAGCCATGTTAGTATCACTATAAACAATAACAAAAATGCGTTTATTTTTTATTTTTCCTGAGTAGAATGCTAGTTAAGCTTAGTTAGAAGCCTTCCGTCCCCTCTGGGGAGGCAAGGAACTCCCGTCTTTAAATTTCAAAGGCGTCTCATCAGCCATGTTTATTTTTCTTTGAAGCAAAGCAGTTTACTTTGGTATATGGTACCCATTACTCGGAAACTGATCGTTGGTAAAACTAATTCAGTCCTCACTAGAAAATTGAAAGAACTAACTAACGACCGTATGTAGTATGTTACAGTAAGTAGTGTTGTACTGATAGAAGCAGAAATACGATTTTTCTATTAACTCCAAAACAGAGTTGAAAATGCAGACGGTCTCACAGGACAACCCAAATTAAGATTGTAATGAGTATCTCACTCCCGGGGCTAGCAGCCCTTAAAAATTCCAGAAGAAAAAAAATTAAGGTGTATTACAAACAATCTGGCGAACCGATGAAAACCTGAAGCAAACGCTGACGCGCGCGACGCCCGCGACAACGCGTGCAAGCGAGGCACGATTGATTTTGGCTCAGTACTTGATTGAATGACAAAGTGGAACGAATTTTTTTAAGCCAGTCGTTTTGCCTACGGCAATGAAAACCCAAGTCATTACTTGTGAAAATCGCTCTAAAAGCTACCATCAAATCCTTACTTAGTTGTTACCCAAATGCGATGAAAGACTGGAGAGAATTGATGTCATACTTAAGGTCCCGTGGCATGCTGGGAAGGACGAACAATCAGCCGGATCGTTCAGCCTCTCCTTGATACAATGCGCTACCGTCTCAGGAGCGACTAGGAACGAGTCTCACCCTTCAGATGCAAGGAACTGTACTATGAGTTACCATGCGTTAACAGCTGGCGCTCGTATGTATTTACCTTACACTCAAGAGACGTTTCATCGTGGTGACTGGTGTATTTCTCAGCTTTCTCAAAAAATGACTTCATGGAGGAATTAGATATATAACGCTTTTTGTAACAAGCCAATAGGCCAATTTCCAAGTTATTTCTTATCTCATTGTGTCTTCAGCGTGGCTCTATATGTACTCTCAGTTATGTCAGGTTGACTTTGAGGAGAGGCAAAGTTGAATTGTAGCCACATTTTAAGGGCTTTGGCACTTGTCAGATGGCGTATCCATTTTCTTCCACAAGGCTAAGAAAGTGAGACTCACATTTTACACATCATGCAATTCCGCCTTTTTGCAAAATCTGGAATTTTCCCGACTCTTATCATGCAAAAAAGCTATTCCTTGCAACTGGTGCTGAAAAACCATTTTCCCGCCGTGGGAAACAAGAAATGTGTCGATCTTGATACAAGAGATTACGTGGATTTTTGGGCGCAACATACAGGATAGCATAAACAAAGTCCATGAACGTAATCCAGGACAAACCAGCGGTGTCCACATTAAAAAAAAATATGGAGCTCAATGTAATATCATACCTTGTGATCGCAGATACTGAAGCAGTGTTTATTCCTGCGGTCCGTGTGGAGCCAGAGTAAGCTAGCGTTGATATGTCAAACGCAACACAAAATTCAACTTAACTACTACCTGATGTAAACAATGGTTCGCCAAATAGCTGTCATCAAATTTTCGGTGCTGTTTACCCTGCTCTGTCTAAATGTCGAGAATAAATGGATCCCATCCAAATTTCTTTTCATACTTAGGAGCACGGTAAAAATATCGTGCCGAGATTTCTTTGGCGGAACGCACCTAATATTTGCTGGATTCATTTTTGGAGAACCGCAGTGTTCTGAATTTTCTAAAAAAGATGGAATTGATCTCTAATTTTTATGCCAAATATTGTGCTAAAACACTAATAAAAGCAATGTTTAGCCTCGACAAATAATACCTTTGTCAAACCAGTTAACAAGACGCCCTCAATTGCAATATTCATACCAGGCAGAAAATGCCTTCGCAATTCTTGTTTTATACAAGTTGTCTAACCTGCTGGCACTAACGACTATAATTCAACTCATTTGTGATCAGTCCTTCGAATTTCTTAGTCAAAACTTCAAGCCAATTTATGAAGTTCTATCTAACTCAAGTCTGTCTTTGACCATTCCGAAGAAATGGAAGCTAATTAAGGGACTAGAGGGGGGCTTTTCAGTATTAAACGTAAAATTGCAAGGTAAACGTTTGGAGTAAAGAACGCCAATAGCCTAACACTCACTAAATATGAAAAGCATACATGCAAATTAATTTGGCATCACTGATGAATTATCATTCAAAGTTGAAAAATGCTTAGAAGATTGAAACAGAAGAACAATGAGCCACGGAGAGAAGAGGTGTGAACCTTACCTCTCCCATAAAAAAGTAAAGTCTGCCTACGAGCCAAGTGACTCATCAGGCCGGAACGTTTCGATCTTTTCCCGGTTTCTGTAGCATAAAGCTACTACGAGTATTTATACTCCTCCCTAGCTAGAAGGGATTATAATCTATCGCAGCGTTACCCACAGCGTTAAGTTTGCCGGTACACATTTATACACCTGGGTGGTGAGAGGCACCGTGAGAGTAAAGCGTTTTGCTCAAGAACACAACACTATGTCCCCGGCCAGGGCTTGAACCCACAACGCTTGGTCCGGAGACGAGCGCACTAACCATGGCCTCAAGTAAGCAGCTGATATGAGGCCCGCGGCACCTGAAGGCAGCTGACTATATTTAGGTCTAAATAGCGTACTGGTTAGTTGATCACGCAGGTTTGCCTGTACCTTGATGGTCCCAATCTTTGCCGCAACCGTCCATCGTAACAATAACAACCCTTATACGTTTAAACCATTACAAGGACCACAAAATGCATGTTTGAGCCAAAAATATCCCATTTTTATTTAATAAACTGGAGCTACAATACATCAACGCCTTGGCAAGACTGCCACGGTACAAATATACAAATAACTAATTTAAAATTCCTCGTTATTAACCAAAATTGTACAGTTATGTTTTGTTTTATTTTAGTACAACGAATTTTAATTTGCATAACACCATCAGGAAGGCAAGGAGAATTTCGAGCTGATAATCCAACGTGGGACTTGACCCAAAACTAAACTCTCTTAAAATTAAGGACGTTCGCGCCCAAAAAGTTCCCACGCACAGATTTTTTTTTAAACTTGGCACGAAGAAAGGTAATGATAAACTATTGCCAAAAAGGCAAAAAAAATTGGTGGAGAGAACATGCCCCGAAAAATATCCTAAATCTGAAAAATCGGGCATCTTAAGCTGATAAGGCCACAGCGTCTGTAAGCCCCAAAATATTGCAATTAGATCTTTGAATTGAACTGTTCGCTGCCAAATGTTGTTTAAGTGGACCTATTAAGTGAATTTAGTCAACTGGTGAGGTTCCTTAAGAACAAGTTCGAATTTAGCGACCATAGTTTCAAGCACCTTGCAGTCGCAAGATGGCAGGATTCGATGTGCCGTGGACAGAATTCTTGAAATTTTTTTAACTTCCCACGCTCAGTTTTTGTTCATTTTTGGACAATGTGTAGCTCATTGTAAATAAAATCTGTTTCTGAAAAGAAAAGTAGGGGTCACCCAATGTCCAAGATCGTAAAATCCAGGCAAAGCTGTAGCAATGGCCATCGTCCCTATCATTGTTTGTTTCGTTTCTTAGCGCCCGCGCGCTCGATGCATGACGTAGCGTGTGAATTCGCGTGCGCAGTAGCGATACGCAGTAGCAATGGGCGCGAACGTCCTAAGTGTAAATACCGTAGTGATTCGATTTAGCACTTAGTGAGTTGGATGGTAATGTATTATGGGAACTAAAGGGGTGGACAGGGCGCTTATTTGTGACGGAAAGCTGAACAATCTCTCTTAAAATAGAAATCTGAACCTCTGAATGGAAGGAGATCGAGATCTTTTTTCATTACACCAAATTGCCTGTGCCCTCATATGAAAATAATAGTCCACACTTTTAAGTGATAGAATAGGGAAGCTTTTTGGTGAAGACCTGGGGCTCCATATAGAATAGGGCCCTCTCCAAATTAGACTCCTTCCAAGATGCCGGAGGGCACTGATGATGAAGAGGGCCGATGAGGGTGCTTGGTGGAGGAAGGGTGGTAAGATCGGATCATTACAGTGTCCGGAGAGGGCTTGCTCAGTATTGCTCTCACTACACTTTTATTCTATAGTTTTTGTCAATTAATTAGTTAGTAATATTTAACAGCTATTCACCGAAGTGGAGGTGGTTAGTGGTGGATATTTACCGAGCCGCGAAGCGGCTCGGTAAATATCCACCACTAACCACCGACACTGAGGTGAATAGTTGTTTTAGTATACACTAAAACAGTGAGATTTATACACCACAAAAAATTAATTTGGATCGTTTCTTCACTTGTCACGGATGCAAACCGGGACGCCATTTTCTCTCGAGTTGCTCGGAGGTAAATAGCACAGGATATTCGGAGTTTGACGAGCCAATCGGCGCTATCCACTGTTTTAGTATATCCTACAACAATATATAACTTAAAATTTACGTGTAGTGTCTGAGAGACTTCTAATATAAAACTAAAGATTGAAGCACAGGGACCAGAGGGGAGAGGGGAACAGTACTTTCCAAGAGGGTCCTAACTGAACAGGGAAGCTTGTTGTGCCCCTAAGGCACTTGACGTCGGCTTCCCCGAGGGGGGGGGACCCGGGCTGATGTAGGGGAATACGGGGTTTTTATGGGGACTTTGCAACAAATTTCTGACCTTGTGGTGGGGGAAATGTGGGGACTTAGATTTTTGAATGCCCTACTCTCGGGGAGAATGTGGGGACTTCGCTCCTGTTCAACTGAGAAGCGATTGGGAACGATCGATTGTTCGCTCGATCGATGGTAAGATGGCGGAGGAGAAGTCTATCAAACAGATCGACCATCCGTCAAAAATTTGTACGTATTTGTTGGCATAAGCAACTTTAAAATTCCTGTGTATATATTATTGTTCATAGAGGACACTGTTAAAGGTCAACAGGTCTTCTTTCGTTCGTGATGCAATAGAAGCAGTAACGCTTTAATACTGTTTTAATCAACTTGGATCGTCTTTCTCACTTGTTCGGTTTTCAAAGTACAACAGTTTTAGAGCTGTATCTATCAATAGTCCCTTTGAGTTGGGTTGGCCAGCTGGGTGCTTGGCTTCGCCAAATCTGGGGACTTTGCAAGAAAAAAATATCCCTCGGGTGGGGAAATACAAGAACTTTGAAATGCACAATTCGCAAAGTCACCACCTCAGCCCCCCCCCCCCCCCCCCCCCCCCCCCCCCCCCAACCCACGCCCATCCTTCTCTTTCTCCGTTGTGATTGTTCGGTCTTTTTTTTTTGTGTTGGTGTTTTTGTTTTTTTT
>Ga0126343_10000748_pt1:12500-13513 | contig 13513 bp, 6 predicted proteins | sample Cyp2metagenome_FD_92531 | JGI IMG/M metagenome (GOLD analysis project Ga0126343, IMG submission 92531) | Coral microbial communities from Lord Howe Island, Old Settlement Bay, Australia - Cyphastrea 2 metagenome | ecosystem: Host-associated > Invertebrates > Cnidaria > Coral ... | reverse complement strand
TCGCTTACCGCAATTTGGCAGTTCACATCAGTTTGAATCCTATAGGCAGAAGCTTCCAATGACAGTTGCGAAGACTGACCTGAACTAATCTTTTCGAAAGATCAACGAATCAACCACTTTTTCGCACTGTATTTTTTCCTCTAAACACAAGAAACACGTTTGATTTCTCTTGTTATCACCTGATGAAACCATCTGGCTTCTTGCACGGCTGCACATCTCGACGCATGAAGTAGTGTTCTGAGTCAATTTCTCGGGTATTTCAGCTCTTTTCTATTGCTCTCGCTCGCTCTACATCACAAAAGTCACGGCATTGTTTGGTATTATCTCCTTTCTCTAGCCGTGACTCGATCTAACTCACAGCATCGTTCAGTAGTACTATCGCGTCATCTTTCTAGCCGTGGCCTGCTCTTTCGCGAACTTCTTCGCCACATCTTTGTCTGTTAATCCTTGCTCTCTTCCGTTCTCTTTCACGTTCTGCTTCAATTAAACCCTACCTTGAAACGTTAGATCAACCACTCCAATCGTTTGTTGACATGGCAAATACAAATGAGTGTTTTTCTGACTTTTCTAAATTCTTGCCGTCAGTTGTCAAAGATGACCCTCAGAAATACTGGGTTGTCGAGAAGACAGAGAAGCCATTTTCTTACATGCCAATTGATCAAGTCCATGAGCAGAATAATGCCATTGTCAAAGATTCTGGTGCTGCAGTGGGCTTAACCGAAAGCCCAACGGCATTCCAAAGATGGATGGTCTCTGGCCAAGAGTTTGCTCGCTCGCTAGGAGAGATTCAAGTTCAGTACCTCGTTGAAAATGTCCCTGATGCTGAAAAGTCGTTAAAACACCACGAAAGTGGCAGTTCTACAGAGAAGACATTCCGTACGCAAGTCCCTAAACTGGCAGATGCGATGAAAGCTTTAGGAAATCCTTTTCAGGGGGACGTTAAAGAGCTGATGAAGATTGGGATTGGCGACTGCGCATCAGAAGAGGTTATTAAGGCTTTGAGGTCTATGGAG
>Ga0126343_10000748_pt1:0-7500 | contig 13513 bp, 6 predicted proteins | sample Cyp2metagenome_FD_92531 | JGI IMG/M metagenome (GOLD analysis project Ga0126343, IMG submission 92531) | Coral microbial communities from Lord Howe Island, Old Settlement Bay, Australia - Cyphastrea 2 metagenome | ecosystem: Host-associated > Invertebrates > Cnidaria > Coral ... | reverse complement strand
GCCTATTGTAGTCTTGGTATCGCCTATAAAAGTCTAGGGGATTTCAAAACAGCCATTGATTACCAAAAACGCCATCTTGAAATTGCAAAGGAAGTGGGTGACAAATCTGGAGAAGGAAATGCTTATGGCAATCTTGGCTATGCTTATAGTGGTCTTGGGGACTTCAAAAGAGCACTTAATTACCATGAACTTCAACTAAAAGTTGTTATGGAAGTAGGAGACAAAGCACGAGAAGGAGGGGGCTATTGCAATCTTCGCAACGTTTATTATAGTCTGGGGGATTTCAAAACAGCTATTGACTATCATCAACGTGCTTTCAAAATTTCCAAAGAAGTTGGACACAAAGAAAGAGAAGGAGGAGCCTATGGTAATATTGGCGTCGCTTATCGAGTTCTGGGGGATTGCAAAACAGCGATTGAATACCAAGAACGTGGTCTAAAAATTTTCAAGGAAGTGGGACACAAATCTGGAGAAGGAAAAGCCTATGGTAACCTTGGTGACGCTTATCACAATCTGGGAGATTTTAAAACAGCTATTGAGTACCATGAACGTCATCTTAAAATTGCCACAGAAGTGGAAGACAAAGTTGGAGAAGGAGACGCCTATTGTAATCTTGGTGTCGCCTATAAAATTCTAGGGGATCTCAAAACAGCCGTTGATTACTTTGAACGTCATCTTAGAATTGCAAAGGAAGTGGGAGACAAATCTGGAGAAGGAAATGCTTATGGTAATCTTGGCAATGCTTATGATGATCTTAGAGATTTCCAAACTGCCATTGCTTATCATGAACGTCAACTAAAAATTGCCAAAGAAGTGGGAGACAAAGCAGGAGAAGGAGGGGCCTATTGCAATCATAGCAACGCTTTGTATGTCTTGGGGGATTTGATAAGAGCCACTGACTACCAGAAACGTGCTGTAAAAGTTTTCAAAGAGGTGGGAGATAAAGGACAGGAAGGAAGGGCCTATGGTAATCTTGGCGTTGCTTCTAGAAATCGGGGGAATTACAAAACAGCCATTGACTACCAAGAACGTGCCCAATGCGTCTCATGGTCTTGGTAGAAGTTTTGAATTTCAAGGGTCCCTATCTAAGGCTCTTGATTGTTTTCATTCCAGTGTGAGAATGTTCAATATAGTTAGGCATGATCTGAAAGGTACAGATGAGTGGAAAATCAGCTTCCGCAATATGCATGAAGCAGCGCACAGCAGTCTGTGGCATCTGTTATTAAGACAAGGCAAGGTAGTCGAGGCTCTAATTGCTGCTGAGCAAGGACGTGCACAAGCACTGAATGATCTTTTGGATTTACACTATGGGCTCGAAACAACCCACTGTAAGTTAAACACCGGGAAAGAAAGTACATTCGACTCATTCAGTTTCCTTCAATCAATTGCCGTTTTTATAGCAATTGATGAAAACGGCATTTTCTTCTGGGTTTTTCAAGACGGAAAGGACGTACAATTAAGGAAAAAAGAACTCAGTGTTACCAGTTCATTGAATCTCATTGAATTTGAACGACTTCCTGAGGTCTTTAATTGTGGCTGCTTCCCAGGAAATTGGTGTAAGAGCTGGTGTGAAATGCGAGGATCGTTCCTTGGATGAGCTGGTAGACGAGCTGATGGCGAGTGAAAAGTCACCACACACATCAGCTGAGCATGTTCCCCTCCAAATGAGTGTTTTAAGAGCACTTTATGATGTCATCATCGATCCTATTGCGGACTTGATCCATGGTAACGAACTTATCTTGGTTCCTGAAGGTCCATTGTGTCTGGTTTTGTATTCAGATAATGTTACGATTTATTGTCAGTGATGCGTTTATTGGAAAATAAAATTTTTCACCGTGGTATAGAGAAGAGCAGGTAGGATCCTTTTTCTGCATGCATTGTTGTTTATTGTCATTCGTCTTACGCAGTTACTCGTAAACAATATTTTTAACCCATTTTTAAAAGGGCGTTTTAAGCTTATGTTTGGCTCTAAGAACGAAAAGTTACCGTCTTGAAAACCCCCGGCTGAAAAAAGCGAAATGTTGTGACAAAAACTATGATTCTCCTGCCCCTTAGAATATGCGACTAAACAAACACCATTGGCAAAAAACCCCTCGGGTTCGTGGGAGGATTTAGGAACACCAAAACAAAAGCCATTGAAGCGGCTAGGAGTATTTCTACTGCCCCTGGACGGGATGCTAGTCCCCGCAATTTGTTAGGTTTCCCCAACAATTCGCCGGTACCCATTTATACCTCTGGGTGGAGAGAAGCACTGTGGGAGTTGAGTGTATGTCTTGCCCAAGAACACAACACAGTGTCCCCGGCCAGGGCTCGAACCCGGACCGCTTACTCCGGGAACGAGCGCACTGACCATTAGGCCACTGCGCCTCCCACGCAGGCGTTGCGTAGTGCCTGTAAAAGGCATTTTTTGTTTTCGATGTGTTTTCGTTTAGAGAACGCTCAAACTATCCACCACCGAAAACGCCGTTTCGGATACACCTATAAAGTAAAAGCTATTTTACTTCGTTCTCCCTTTTCAGTCCTGATATTAAATTTTTCGTCAAGTCAAGTAATAAATTCCTTGCCCGTGATTACACAGTTTAATGCCAAATTGCCTACGGGCGTCTGTGTACTCGTATCATTTGCACTGTTTTAATGGTAGATCAGTTTGTTATAGACGTTCCCCAGTGGTGGACTAGAGGGTGACTGTACAGAGGTCGATGTTCAGAATTTAAAAGAGCTACGATCGACTTGGCCCCCTTTTAAGTTACATAGCTCACACTTGGCTGTATGTTTGTGTTGGTTTTTTTTTTTTTCGGATTCGCTGTCGAATTCGCCGAAAGACCTGCTCTTCTATAAGCAAACTTATTTACCACGGTGACCAACGGGGGAAAATAGCGAGAATCATTGAAGTCGAAATTAAAACTTGAATGTAGTTACTTTGCTTGAGCACCAAACAACAAGCGTATCTGGATATTTTCGAATCCGCGAGTTTTTCTTTCCGGATACGGCTACCGTCCACACGACGTCATTTGCTCGTTGTAATGATTAGTATTATCATCTTGCTGCGGCTCCCAAGCAATATGTTTAAGAATCTTTCAAATTCCGCGCGGTTACAGTTAAAACAACTTTGAAGGATTTTGAAAGTTCTTGTTCACTCTTATCTTTTCGGCTACTACGACAATATCGCCCAATGTGAACTAGCTATGTTACTTTCAGCTGGTCATGTTGTTATTTAGTATTCAGTTTTCAGTCATATTAATTAATTTATCGTCAATGGCAAGCCGTGAAATCAATGACCGTGGCTGCTTAGTCCAATGCTGCTTTTCTTGCGGTCGTATGTACTTGACTTCACAGGAACACAGGCTTTAAATATGATTTGTTTTCAAGTTGGTGGTAATGCACGCATGTACGTTATAGCTAATGTTTGTTATTATTAGATTTCTTTAGATAACCACTTGTGGTGTGTTAGCGAGCGACTCAGTACAGAGCAAATTATGCCCTTTTTAATTGACCATTTTCGAAATATTAAAATTCTAACCTGGCTCCGAGAAATAACAAATAACAACGAAAATAACAATTAAGAAATAACCACGAGGTTGAGGGATGAATTATTAATTTCTTTTGTTTTATTCACCCAAGCCTCGCGGAGCTGCGCCACGTTAGAATTTTAATATATCGGAAATGGCCTATTTACACCCCACGGTTATTATCTTGCCATGATTTCCTTAAAGTGTAGTTAAGCCTTTTAAAGGTAACCGCGATGCACTTGGTAAAACTGCTTGTTTGGTCTTAACGGAAACTTCCCTGAGAATACGAAGATTCTGTCCAAATCATATCAGCAAACGGTTACATATTTAATCTAGAAATATTTTCTCCGAGTAAATTCATTTCATTCAGTGTGTTGAGAACAATGAAGAGACGAGACAAAAAGGAATGCTAATGAGAAAAGGTTTATGTCTCTGTTTGATTGCAACCGTCGTTGAGAAAAGGTGCCAGGCATTTGATGCATTTACTATGCGTGCCTCTGTACAACAGCCTAAAATCCAGCGCGCCTTTTTTCTGTGAAATTTTCCAAAATTCGGGTATACCATATTGATTATACGTAGTGTATTGCCTGGCAGCCTTGTTTTGGCTATCGAGACAGCTCGTCTGACTAATCAGTTTAAACTGTACCCTGATGTTGCTTACTTTAAGCTACCTTAGTTTCTTACATTTGCTTTACATTTTGAATGAAAATCTACTGACTGGCTGCGTCAATATACTGGTATTTTTACATTAATCACAGGAAGACTTCTAACGTCATGTGGCATTGTTTCAGAAAAAGGGAAAAAGCCCAAATTCCTAACACAATTGAATTTAAATCTGACCGCCCGGGTGGGTTCCTCCTTTGTTCAGGTCAATTGTGCAGAATTGTTCCGTTCATTCCAAAGGCGGGAAGCTGTTTTGTATTCAAGCATAATAATTATGATTCAAGAGTCAAGAACCCGCTTTTAAAATGAAGTTTGTCTGTTATGTTTTCTCGTTTGGTCATCGAGGTAAATACGCTTAAATAGAACAGCAGGTAAGTTATTGTTTTGTTGCAGTGTTTGTCGTTGTGATTCGTTTTACGCCGAGGCTAAAGAACATTTTGAACACTGTTCAATCCTACACGCCTACAATTGAAACTACTTTGTCATATTTAGAAGAAACTAGTTCACACTCGTCTTCTCAGCTGGTTACGATAATCACATCTTCGAACGGGAACGAGCGGTTAGCCGAACGGAAGAAAGTGCGAAGCTATTGAGTGAACAGCATCAATAAGACTAACCATGATAAGCAGGTAATCGATAGAGAAATTCTGACTTGGATGTATCTAAGGAACCTTCTTAAAAAGTAAATTGGTGCTATCGAATTTCATTTGTTTTCCAGGAATATGAAAACACAACAGTTTATAGCACCAAAATGTTTCAGTGTCTTTAGGCAATATTAATTTTGTCAGACATAAATTTAGTTGAGATAAGGATATCTCCATAATTCTCTGTGAAAGTCCATTTAAAACTTGTCCGTAGTGATCCACTAAGTTCGGTTTTATTTTAATTTATTTGGGGAGGGGTTGGATTTCAGACTTTCTTGGGACTCGAAGGCTGTGTTCTGAAACCGAAAGACGGTTTATTGCTTCTACAAGCCATTATTACTCACTCTCTCATTCTATGAGTTCCTTAATGTCCTTAAATTACCGTTTTCGAGCTTTTTAAACGTGTCCCTTTGTATTGTCTCGAAATCCACGGCATAGTTTGTTTTGAAATGTTGCTTTCGAGTCCGGCCACAAGATATGCGAATGATCGGGTGACTGTACACGGAGGTCCATGTTCAGAAATTAATACAGCGGGGCCCCCTTCTAATTTACATAGCTTAACCTTGGCTATTATTTTGCGTGGTTTCCTTGAAGTGTATATGAAGCCTTCCAAAAATAACCTAGATACGCTTCGTAAAGCATCTTGCTAGATCGTAATTTCGAGGAATTCGCGGATCCACGGAAACTGCTCTGAGAATGCGAGGATTTTGTCCAAATCAGATCATCAAGTTGTTTCAAAAGGTTCTGCCGTGAAAGCGATATTTAAGGAAAAGAAAATTGTCTTTCTCTCAATATATTCAGATTTTGTGTTGATAACAATGAAGAGACAAAGCAAAAAGGAATGATGAGAAACGTTGTCTCTGTTAAATTAAATTTCAGTCGGTCGTCGAGAGAAGGTGTTAAGCGTTTGATGTAATATGCCTGTGTGACAAACAGACGCAAATCCAGGTCGCCTTTTGATTGTTGTAAAGTTATACAAAATTCTGGTGTGCTATGTCATATTAGGCATATCAAATGTACGTAATGTATTTGCCTTGCGTCCTTGATTAGGTTAACCAGACAGCTTTTCTGGGCAATGTGTTTACACTGTCACAAAAGTTTCTAACTTTAGTTTCTTGCTTTTTCTTGTTGTGCTGAAATTCTCGTTCTGCATTTCAGTGAATTCCATAGTCGAAAAAAGTGAAAACTACTAACTGGCTGCGTCAATAGTTATTCATAGTTTAATCACTTAAAAGTCTTTCAAGGTCATGCGGTATTGTTCCAGAGTAAAAGGGGAAAAATCCAAATTCCTAACTCAATTGAAATAAAATCTCGCCCGCCATCTTAAATCAAGTCAGTTGTGTAGAACTGCTCTGTTTACTCCAGTGCAAGGCCTTTTTGTGTTCAAGCAAAGTAATTATGATTTAAATGTCATCAGTTGACGAGTTAAATGATGTTCGCTTTTTTTATTCGTTGGTCAACGTTTTAAACTAGCTTAAATAGAAGAGCAGGTAAGTTATTGTTTTGGTGCTGTTGTTCGTTGTGATTACTTTTATGCCGTGGCTCGTGTTAGCAATGATTGAATTTAAATAGTGTGTTAAAGATAACGAAAAGAAGAAACAGAAAGTAATGCTTTTGAGAAAAAGGTAATTTACTCTGTTTGATTTCAGTACGTAGTAGAGGGAAGGTTCCAGGGGGTTTCCTCTCTGAACAACAGACTGAAAATCGGCAGGGAAGTTTTCCAAAATTGGACTTTAAGGACCAGGACATATGGGTAATGTTTTGCGACCAAACCCAATCAAACACTGTTTGGTGACCAAACATGCTAATTCTGAAGTGCGTGGCCAAACGGTTAAAACATGTTTGATCAAACACAAGTCAAACAATTGATACAAGGCGGTAAGCAAGCGTGGTACGCATGCCCACATCAAACATGTTTGATACTCGGCTGTCCAAACGAGCAAAACATCGCCCATCAAACACGAGAACAAAATAAATAACTTAAAGTGCCCCTGTGATCAAAAAAATCACTTCCTTTTTTTCTTGAGATTTTGAAAGTGTGTCTGCTTAACACTTGACTGGCAAAATATTGACCTTTGATTTTTATCCAAAAGCTGTTTGCTTTGAGTGTAAATTTTAGATTTCACGATCCGCTATTACTCACGTTCAAACCTGACCGTTGGAGCTCAGAGGGTTGGATCTGGGAAAAGTGACGTCAAAGGCTCACCAGCTTAAAATTTCAGCGTGTGAACGCAGCTTATTATATATGCAAAGCGCGAGTCTCAAAGTGTGAAAGCCCAAAACTCTCGTGCTGCATATTAATTCTGTAGCGTACACACGGGTTGCATTCTTAAACTAGTGAGCCTTTGACGTCATTTTCTCCTCGATCCAGCTCTCTCAAGAACGTAAAGTTAGTAATGGCGGACCATTGAATAGGGAAGTTCCAGTTAAAATAAACAGGTGAATTTTTTAAATCGAGGCTTAAAACTTTGGTCACTTAGGGCGCGTTCGTTTGGGATATTCCGGAATTAGAATATATTCCGGAATAGGTAGGTTTTTCGTTTGCCAAACGAACGATTAATCCTGATATTCTGGATAACCGAACGCGCTTCCTGACTGTTACACCAAAAAGTCAGCTGATTTTCTCTTAAGCAAATTTAATAACGAAAACCGCAGGTTCAGAGAAGTGACGAAATCCATTTTTT
>Ga0126343_10000747_pt1:2500-13513 | contig 13513 bp, 7 predicted proteins | sample Cyp2metagenome_FD_92531 | JGI IMG/M metagenome (GOLD analysis project Ga0126343, IMG submission 92531) | Coral microbial communities from Lord Howe Island, Old Settlement Bay, Australia - Cyphastrea 2 metagenome | ecosystem: Host-associated > Invertebrates > Cnidaria > Coral ... | reverse complement strand
ATTACTCATAATTGGAAATTAAGAAAAGGCATGCTCAATCAAACTAAAGCATAGATTCCAGTGTTGTCTATTAGTTTATGAAAAGTGAAGCCCATTGTTAAATAAATGCTGATGGATCCCCGGTGTAGCTACAGCAGAAACAAGATGTGCGCGAGGCAAACCTTTTAGCCACACGCACGACTGATAAAGCGATCGTTAGGATTTGCATGCGCAATTAATTTCGTGTACAGTTACGTTTACTTTTCCCGTTTATCGCTAGGTTGCATTTTCACAGTTTTATACAAGTCATTGAGTTTTTGCAGTTCAGAGCAATGTTATTAGTAGTTTAAGGTTTCTTAAGAACAGTTATTTATTTCATTTAAGGTATATATTAAGGTCTTTTCTACATGCGCGCGCTATGTGTTAATCTAAAGGGTTCTAGCGCCGCAAAGGAGCGGTTAGCGTGGCGACATCAACAAGGATAAGAGTGTAGTTTGTCAGTTGATGTGTAGATCCCTTATCAACTCAGTTGAAGAACATTTTTTACTTATCAAATTATTTGTAAAGTGTAAAATTGAGATTTAGACGTTAGATAAGTCAGTTGCACGCGACATTGTTGTCCGTTATTTGTAAATTTACATGTAGTTTCCATCTTTCTGTTTGTAACAAGTTTATCCATCGTTTTCTAATTTGTTCGTACTTATTTTACTTTAGTTCTCACGGTATTTACAAACAATAAATAGCAGTTGGTGAACCCGCTACATCTTAAATCACTGGAACAATACCCGGGACCTTTTTCTGGTAGAGAGAGTATCAATTCCATAATTCCATTATTTTCATCCATAATAAGGGAGAGGCTGCCAGTTAACAACTATAAGTAATTTCTCAAGTACATGTATTCAGCCACTGACATGTACATACTTCAATTAAAAAGGAAAACCATACATGTACAAGCAAAAACATTAACTACAACAAGTTTGATTTCGGGTTAACTTTATTCAAATAGAGTCTTAATGATCAACAGGATTAACACATATTCACACAACTGAAAATGGCCACTCAGAAATAGACACATTAAGTCATTAGCTTAAATTCAATAGTACAAAATTAAATTCAGTGTAAGTAGGATTCGTTGCTAGATAAAAAAAAAAACTTAGTCCACTGTGTACTTTAAATTGCTTTCCTTAAATTTAACGCACGCTAATCTAGGGGCAATTCGGTCAGATCGTTTCAAAATGTGTTCAAGGCTCATCAATCTTGCAAATATGTTACACATGTCTTTTCAAGAAATTTAATTTTTTATGAGCATCGCCATATTTTATTGGGGTACCGCTGACAACTTAAGCTCAGTCAGAATTGGGTGTTAAATAACAACTAAAAGCACTGAGAGAATAATGACAATAATCAATATCTTCTTTATAACAAATAGGCCTTAACGTAAGCTGATCAGCTGATCACCCATGCAACAGTAGAAACAGGCAGCTTATATTTCTGGAGACAATTTTCATGAATTTTACGTACCGTAGCACTCCAGATTCTTTAACTAAGCGACCTGCTTCCAAAAACCCAGCAAAAATAACGTCTTGTCTTTCTATGAAGCCATTACTGCCTTGTAGATAACCCTTCCGCATCCTAAGGTTAATTTTGAACTCAACTTCAGCCGCCATTTTGTTCTGGGCTTCTCAAAATGTCACGTGATAAAAATCTCCAAGATTTTTGGAGATTTTATACCACGTGACCCAGCCTTTCCCAGGGTCTTCTGCCGACGATCCGCCATTTTGAAAATCGTCGAGGAGAAGGCCCTGGGGACGAGGTTGAAACAAACCAGTCAGTTATTCTTTCAGATTTTAGTAATTAGAAGTTCTTGTTTATTACAGCTGATGTTTTCAATTCTGCACGTTTTGAGTCACTTAAGTTTTGAGAAAAATTTTAAATGAACTTTTCATTGGTTTCTCTCTCAAGACGTCAACAAGCCGAAACTCATGGAACATTGCTTGAAAATTGTAGCCGATGGAGATGACTCCAGCGATGTTATCTTTTCAGATGAATGTTCTGTGAAGGTTGAAGGTTCCAATCGATAATGCGTCCTCAGTGGAATGCAAGAGCCCATTCTCAATGGAACGTGTTCTTGTACAGAACGCGCTCTAGCCTGCAGTGCAGGCGTCTTATTGGAGTGAGTTAGCTTTACAACCTTGCGACCACCATCAGTTAGTGGTGGATGGGGGAGGGGAAAAGTGAGAAGACGCCTGCCCGAAAAGCCCGTTAAAACGCAAAACACCCCCTAATTAGTTGTTGCGTTTCACTGCGTTTCCGGAGATGATCGGGTAACTAAGCAGAACGAGTTTTGCACTACACCGGAAGTCTCGTCTTCCGGCAAAAACAAAAACACACGCAATGTGTCAGAGGAGAATGTGAATGACAATTGTAGGCTTTGTGAAGTTTCTTTCAAAGTGCATTTCGGTAATGTCTTCATCCGAGAGCCTTCTCAAACCCTGGTAACGGAAAAATTGCTTTTTGCTGTCTTGAGCGAAATTTGCTGTCAAGTTGGATTGCTGTTGACGCAAGACTCTGCGTCAACAGCAACAACGATTCGTGTCTGAGGCCCATGTGACTGTTAGATTCGAAACTTAGGTCAATTGTATCAGTTTGTCAAGAAGGGAGCAAGTGCAACAATATCTACAACGATTGAAACAAGCAAAAGAACTCAAGACACGCCGGAGAAGGCCAGTCTGCCATGGAGGACATCAAAATCAGTACGTATTAATTGCGCGGTAGATTCACACGACAACCGCGCTCAAAGGTTTCCCCGTCATTATTTGTTTGATGAGTACCAACATCTGAAATTTTAAGCTTTTACCAAAGCCAGTACCAGTGTAGGAATTGCGTCTCTTTGACCCTTTCGTAATTCGCAAGACATACCAAGTTCACATAAAAACTTTTAAAAGAGATTCCTCGAGAGCGGAATCGAAACTAACAACATCACTTTCAACAGAGTTCGCCGTATGTATGTGTTTCTTTCCCGCACGAAAGGAAAGAATTTGACTGGTGATTGACAGACAATTGACAGATAGGGTCGAGCCGCACCAATCAGAAACTCCATTCGTGGCCGAACGGAGTTTCCTAAAAGAGCAATGACCTCAGGCAGGCGAGATTTTCTTCACCCCACCCCCTCCCCTTTCCTTCCTCTTGCCTATTGTTCACCCTCTCGGTAGAAGCTTCTTTCTCTCTCCAGTCTTCCACTGGCTCAAAAATTCAAGATGGCCGGAGAACTCTTTACGACGTGAGCGATCGCGCGAAAAAATCTCGCCTGCTCTGCAGGCTAAACACGCTCCAGCTAGCCAGAAATTTGGCGTTCCTTTGGTGTTCCCTTCGCATTCCTTTGGCGTTCCCGCAGCGTTCTATTTGCGTTCCATTTCCGTTCCAATAACGCATTCCCTGTTAGGTTACTTCTGTCCGGTACTGTACATAATAGCATCATAATTTTATATTTGTCAAACACTTTTACCATGAGCCTCTGGCTCGGGGGATTGGGAAACCACCCCCTGTGTAATTTTGACATTAAATAAATTATCTTATCTTATCTTATGTATGTGTGTAATTACACGCACAGTACTAGCACCTTACACGCAGTGGCCACGAATAGTACATGCGGACTACGCACATTTTTGATATGCATGTGTAGGTGCTGCAATCCCCTTGACTGGTACTGTATTTAATCATCCTGTGCAATTCGGCCAGAGTCGCGTGTAGGTCACACACTCATCATCTTTTGTCCTCCAGCACTGCTCCTAACCCTGCTGTGAATGGCAACGTTCATAAACGATACCGCAGGCAACAATCAACAAAATTCTCAGGCATGCTGAGAGAATGCTTCAGAAAAGTACTTCCACTGGCCTTTATGGGCAATTGAATTGACGAGAACATTTGAGAGTGACATATGAAAAGGTTAAGCTTGCACTTTAAAGACGTTTTAATTAGTTTTAAAATTTTTCCCATGCTTTCAAATGACCTAGACTTTGAATGATTTCTTTCAAGCAAATGAAAATTTTATTCAGCAACTGTCCACTAAGATGGCAAAGGTGGCAAGCTTAGTAAACTAAGAAATGTAATGTTGAATGTCTAGTTCTGATATTCACCTCTGGAAATCATTGATTTTTCTAGTATAGCATAACAATCAACTTAGTCCTTTCCGTGGGAAAATTCTGAGCGACACGTGGGCACGGTTCTGGCCATAAAATACATGTCTTACCCTAATGAGCGAGACAGAACATGGCAGTAATCAGGCTGACAGAAGCGATAAAACTTGAATGATAAATGAGCAAGAAAGGAGCAAGACATTTGTACGGCTCCAAGATTTGGACAAAAATCTGAGCAAGAAGCGAGCAAAATGCAGGCCATACAACATGTCATGTACATGTAGTCATACTAATGAGCAATACTGGATCTGCATATGAATAGATATAAAACTACCAAACATCGCAATAACAGTAAAAGGACTCATTTGTTTATTTTTTATGTCTACAAATAGTCATTTAATGTTTTGGTTAAATCAAAATGGAGGGAATGTTCAGTTCTACACTGTAGATCTGTTGTGCAGGTTCAGCCCATAGAGTAATTGAGTTGAGTTTATGCTGCATGAACCCCAACAAAAAATTGTAGCGGGATTGAGTAGGATTATGACCCAATTCAATCATGCTCTTTTTCTGGTAAGAATTGAGAGAGACAAAGCAAGACAAGGATTTACATAGTCTAGTACACTGTTCAATCTAGGCTGCATTTTTGCGTCATTGTCTCAGAATATTCTTCCTATCGTAATGCAAAATAAAAATTAACAATCGTGGAGTCATACCGACACAAAACAAACAAACAAACAAAAATTTAATAAAAAAACAAGCTACCTCTTACATAAGTCCTTCCAAAGCAGCAGGCAATAATAGAAGTAAATTAAAATGAATGTGTGTGCTTACTACACAATTTAGCTTGAAATGAGTGTGTAAAATGACTGGTATTTCAATTTGACTGATTTCTAGATTGAGCACTGCTAGTACAACTGGACAAGACATTTGTCTGGTGTGTTTAATGCCAATAATATGGCTTGAACTAGTGCAATAGCAAACAAACAAATTTATTCACTTACACTGCAGTACTGCAGAGGAATTTGACAGCCTGTGTTTTCTTTGTAATTCTGGCTAGATTTGTTTTATAACTACACAAAATTTGGATGTGATCTTTATCAGGCCTTGTCATTGGCTATAATCTTGCTGATCAGTGTGCAGATGGTACCTCATAACTAAAAATGTACGCTAAATGCAAAAACTAATTAAAATAGTTCTAGCAGAATCGTTTTTTTGCATCAAAATATTCATTTCAACTAGTCTAGCTTACATGTATTCTCTCCCTGGTTGCATTTTTGTCCAGTTTTCAGCTTTTGCTAGATCAGAGGCCTTGTAGTGTTTACTTTGCGTGCGACAGAAAACTCCAAGATATACCTTGCCGCGCCACAAGTCTGCATCTGCTCCTACAGCTGTACATACCATGCAATGGGCGTCAAATTTCCTGTTATGTGCCCTAAAGAACTCCTTGGCAGTTTCCACTTTTAAAATTTACATTAGTAAACTGTTTTGGATGTTGATACTTGTGAAGACCAGTGAATGGGTAAAAACGGTTTGACTATTTTGTGATAACGCAACTTGAAATGTGATCTTGAAGTCATTTGAGATTATTTAAGGAGAGTTCAATTTGATTGGTCCACTTTGAATAAACATATCAAGTTATGGGCCCATGGACATGAAAAATAAGAACTCAACTGCTTATTTTAAAGGGGGAAATGAGCTGTATTTGTGTCGGGAAAAGATCAACTCCTCAAAATTATCCTGATTTACTGCATACAGTCTTCTTCAGTGTCTGTAAATAATGTTGCCAGCAGCTTACTATTCTTTTTGTGCAGCGCAGTGCTGGAAATAATTTTTCTGTTTTAACAGGACGTGTCCTTTGAAATCTTCATTTGACCAGACATTGATTTGCATATTAATTGAGTTGCATAATTATGTAATTAGCATAATAAAATTTATTCGCACACTGTAAAGATTTTCAACGCAAATCGTTCAAATCTGCATATAAATTTGATGTATTTATAATTTATGATGATTAAATGACTTTATCTACAAGATGACTGCACTGATCTCTCCTGCTTATCTCCTTATTATATGTTTTTCAAGCAAACCTAGTCTTGAGATACATTTGATTACAAAAATAAGCGAAATGACGCGACGTTTCGAAGTCAGCTTGACTTCCTTTTCAAGTGATAAATGTAATGGTCAGTTCAATTTTAAATTAAGTGGTTATTTATAACGTCAGCCAACGAATTAGTGCGCGCATGTTGAAATGTCCTAAACAAATACTTTAGCGCGAATTGAGTGCGATTGTGTGTTCAACTTCGGTCTCCTCTCACTGATGAAAAGCATTTCTTAAGAATGGAGAACTGCTTCAGAAGCTCGGGGTTTGAAATTCCGTGGCAACCTTTCACATGTGCACCAGCGGCAGAGGCTCTACATGTATGTTCTTCAATTCGCTGATGGAGATGACGAGTAGTGTAGCCGATATAATCTGCATCGCACAGATCACATTTAAATTGATATACAACACACTGCCGGCTAACGGTAGGTGGTTTCCTCTCTTGAATTCGAAGTTGCTCGCCAATTTTGGGACTTGGGAATGACGTTTGTATTGTACTGCCGATGTTGCCAAGATCTTTGAGCTGTTTTCGGACGTAGTCCACAGATCTCTGATTTTTGAAAGGTAGTATGACCCAAACGATGTTTCCCTCCAACAGGTCATTGTTCTCCTGAACTTGATCTTTCTCCATAAAGATGGAGTTTAGAAACAAAAGTCAGCGACAAAAATACAGGACCATGTTTTCCTATTACATTGTAGACCACATGCAAAAATTTAAGCACTTTTGAAGGGAAAAAAAATCACCCAAAAAAGTCACTTACATCTGTCTTGCACCAAGCCATTCAATTAACCCATTGACTCCCGTGCTGGCCACTTCTGATGTCATCCCTCTTGACCAAATTTGGCATCATCTATACCCAACTTGTGCAGGAAGAAAACATCTTTCCAATGACGCCCAGATCAGGGTGATTGGCCCGATGGAGGCTGAGATATGCACAAAAATACTAAAAAAGTTGAGTGATAAACTCGGAGCAAATTTTCCTGCCACTACACCTGGCTGCTCCATCCTAAAATTTGCCAGTCTTGATGATGCTTTCTTAAAAGTTTTTTAACCACAAGCAAGCCCAGTACAAGGTCAATCACTGCAGCGAAAAGAAAAGAAAAGGCAAAAAAAGAAAGGCAAAAAAAAGAATTCAAAAATCGAAAAGCCTAAGGACGTAGGTCACTTTCTCGTCCAAAAATTATCTCAAAATTTTGATTTCAGGGCATGCCCGAGCCAGAATGTCAAAAAGCGCGATGCTAGTGGCGAGAAGGGCGAGCTGTTGTGTCGCAGATGCATTTTCGACCAGATTAAAGCTAATTTGGCTGAAATCCAACCTGAAAAACGCCAAAATGTCCAGAAATTCATTGTCAATAACAGGACAGATGCATTACAAACTGACATCAATTTGTTTTTTACAGTAACAAGTTGTCGAATTGCGCACTCTCATTCGCTGACGTGTTGCATGAATTTCAAAATCATGTGTCTGTCCGCATATTGACAATAAAAATCAACCAATGAGCGCACGAGAATTTCTGCAGTTATTGTAAAATTTCCTTTCGAAGATGAAGGCATTGTGAATGAACATCGTGGAATACGAAAAGGTCATGATGCCAAACAGAAAAATGTCCTCATGTCGTGCATTTCTATGTGCCAGGCGATTGGTTTAAAACAAACTTGCGGCATCAAAAATGTCACTCTGAAGGCAGCAAAAAAATATTTGTAGGCGTCTCTGTCTAATAAGAAGAGTAGTAATTTTAATCTTTGGAATGTGTAACGGGGGCGTGTTTGTGCAGGAAGGGTTCAGATGTTTTTCAAGAGATAATTTTTAAAATGAAGGGATTTTTAGTGACAGCACTCATGTTAATATGCAGCTAGTGTAATTTGACTATCACAAAAAATAGAAGGAGCCAAAGATTAATCCCTGTGAGCTTGTAACTCTAGCTAGATCATTGTTACAAGTAGATCAGCACGCCAAAAAATGTTGATTAATATAGGAATTGTTGCATGTATAGATGACTGCCAAGTACAGTAGAACTCCACTTTGATCAGTTGAGACTGAATGAAAGTGGAACTGTGTATGGGAGGATTTGCCTCAAAGCAGTGTTGGAAACTAAATTTTGACAGCACTCACCATTTGAGCAAGTAATTTCCTTAAAAAAAGTTGCAGAATATCAGAAGCCTTGTATCACTCTGTGACCCAACAGGCCGGAAACATGACAGGAGGTATAAGTTATTTTTAAAAAAAACATAAAGTAACAGACTTCAAAATAACTTAGTTTCGACAAATACTGTATGCTTTCCATTAGCGACAAAATAACAAAGTACATTAAAAAAATCCCTGCTAAAACTGAACAACTTTGAGTGCATATACAAAAGCAGCTTTACACATGTGCAGCTCATAATGCTGTTCCTTTAATAAGGTGGAGAAGAATGCTTGTACAGGACATTTAGAACACCCTTGACTTCCAACCACCCAACCTACATTTTTGTTATGTCTGGTAAGTCATTAGACTAAGTCTAGCAATTTACCTCCTGCTCAAAAGACCTGGCCCTGGTTGTTCGAAAGCCAATTAGCGCTAACCCACAATTAAATTGTTCTAATCCCTGGAATAAATTTATCCTTTGATTAAATTCTGTTCCTCAAAGCATGATTAGTGCTATCCAAGGAATAAACTATTGATTAAATTTAATACATGTACACCTAGCTAGGTGGATTAACTCACCAATTCAAGGAAAAGTTCCCCAAACAAAACAAAATGGCTGACTTACTGTTTGGTGATCTAGGTTTGATTCTGGTTCCAAAAAGAAAAGAAAGACAGTTCAGGCTACATGACGACTTTTCTTTAACAGACTTTACGGATAGAAGCTGCTCTCATTTTGGCCGTGAGTCTATTGAATTTTTGGTGGAGCTTTTTCGTGACGATCTTGAAAGACCCATGTCACAAAACCATGACTTGTCAACCACTGCGCTTTTTTGCCTGTGGAAGCTTTCTCCAAGTTATTGGAGATACTCTCGGCCTGTCAAAATCTACCGTATCAGGCATTGTCAACTACATCTCGTATGCCCGTACACAAAAACAATACACTTCATCAAGTGGCCATCAACTGAAGCAGAGATTGTTCAAATGAAACAAGGCTTTTACGACGAGGGAGGGTTCCCTGGGGTGGTTGGTTGTGTGGACGGCATGCACATGAAGATTCAAGGACCAACCAAAAATGAAAATGACTATGTCAACTGAAAAGGGTTTCACTCCATTAACGTTCAAGCAATTTGCAGTCACAAAGGTATGTAAAAATGGCATTCAACAAAGTTGGAGTCAAGTTTAAGACTGTGGAGGTGGCAGTCAATGGCAGATCTAGGGGAGGGGCAAAGAAGGGGTCGACCCCATATACATTTATGGGGCAATAAAGGAAAAAATCTCAGATGGAAGAAAAGTTGGCAAGCAAAACAAAATTGGCCCCCACACCCTTAACTCAAGGCCTGGATCTGCCACTGGTAGTACTTCCCTTTTGTTCACTCCCAAATACACAATGGTTTTTGATGTTATAATACATTCTGTAGATTGATCTGCTTTACTTCAGCAAATTAATGCACCTGTGAAGTGGTAAAGGTTTTAAAAAACCCTACCCCAGGAATTAAAGCTGCGCAAATCCCAACAATTCCCCGAGAAGCTGGAACCTCGTAACCTTGTTAACAAGTGCCAGATCCAGGGAAGAGGCCAGCCCTCCCCCCACCACCCCTTATTTTGGGTTAAAAAATCACAGAAGGAAGAACCAGCTCCAGTCCCCTCCCCCTTAGCTCAAGGTCTACCGGAAGATCTGCCACAAACCAAAAACCAAACAAACATGATAGGTGTATACTGTACAAATTTGCATTGAACTATCTATTAATTAGACAAATAAAAGGTACATGTCAAAGGACTGTAACGTAACAGAGATTTTGTTTCATTTCAGGCATGTTTAGAAACATTGTAGCAAGATGGCAAGGCAGCACACATGACTTCTTCATTTTCAGTGATTCTCATTGAATTGGCCAACAACTCAATGCCCAGCACCAATCCCTGAAACATTATTTGCTGTGCGGTGATAGTGGCTATCCGTGCAAGCCCTACTTGATGACCCGTTTCTACAATCCAGGCACTAACAAGCAGACAGAATTTAACAATGCACATACGCGAACAAGGGTGGCAATTGAACAGGCATTTGGCATGTGGAAAAGAAGGTTTCACCTGCTTCATCCGGAGATTATAATGAAGCCGAAAAATGTGTGCATGATGGTTGGAGCTTGTGCTGTTTTGCACAATAGAGCAATTCTGAGGAAGGAACCTCTCGATGGCCATGCTGAAGCTGATGATCAGCCTGAACCTATTTGTTACTCTGGTCCAGAAGATGGCAAGGTCATCAGAGACCACATTTGTAATACATTTTTCTAACACTTTTCTTGTTGACGTACGTTTCTTAAAGAAACCAGCTGTACTGGGTTGTTGCAACAGTACTGAATAAACTTAATAATACCAAAAATGGGAGTGACTGAAACAACCTATAGACTTCAATAATTTAATTTAAGGACCACCAATAAACTATTAAGTTGTCTGAAAAGTACAAAGATTTGTATAGTTCCTTGATTTGAGAGAAATGTTTCTATGTTTTGGCTTTGAAAACTTCATGGAGATCACAGTTGAAAAACCTATGGGATATACAACATGGAATATTGTGTAACCTGGAAATAATCACTGTAAAATGCTTGATATGTCACTTGGTCATTGACCATTGGTAACACTGACAACATTTTTTGTTAATTTTGTAGTATGAGTAGT
>Ga0126343_10000746_pt1 | contig 13517 bp, 8 predicted proteins | sample Cyp2metagenome_FD_92531 | JGI IMG/M metagenome (GOLD analysis project Ga0126343, IMG submission 92531) | Coral microbial communities from Lord Howe Island, Old Settlement Bay, Australia - Cyphastrea 2 metagenome | ecosystem: Host-associated > Invertebrates > Cnidaria > Coral ... | reverse complement strand
AGGGTTGTTTACGAAAGTTTATAGGCACGTACGCGGATTTTGAGCAAACACGATTTTGTTCCACTTTTTCCACTCCGGGGGAGTGAATTTTACTGTACTTGCAGCAAAAGTAGAGAGTAAAATCCCCCCTACCGTTATATGATGAATTTCTCCCTCTGCCCGAGTCAGACTTTCATTTATTGAAGTAACGCATTCTGTCAGTGACTTTTAAATTAGAGTCTACTTGCTGTTGCATGGTTTCTGTTTATAAACTTACGTGGGACAAAAACGTTCCCTCTCCTGGTCGCATTCTGGTTCTCCCCCCGTTACCATACAGCAGTTATATTTGCCTATATCTTTTAATTGGCGGTTAGGTTTGTACTTAAAATCTCCCACAAAATCGTAAGCTGATTTGTCCCTTGTCCAGTCTATACATAATGCAATTTAGCAGATTTGTTTTCAGCCAAAACAACCAAGCTCGTTGACCGTCTGTGAAAGGTGTGATTGGTGTTGAAAAGAAGTGCACGTGGTTGAGCACGCACTGAACGCTTTTTAATACGTCGCTCGATTCTCCAGTATATAAAAAAACGGCGAACGAGGGTTCGGACATGCCCCGGCAAGCTCGCTTACGCAGGCACAAGTTTTGTATTTCCGGAAAAGATCTGTCCAAAAAAAAGAATAATATTATATGACAATAATGATAATAACAAATAAAAAAGGAATAAAAACACAGATTGATCTCCCAGCTATTACGTCTATTACGTAAGCAAGTTAATTTAGATGCAGAATCCAGTTAAGTCCTTGTTCAACACTTCCAAACATACCACAACACTCTTGAAAGTTCGCGAACTCTTAAGACCCAAGTCACGTTTTCTTGTTGCGTTGAAATAGTTGTTTTCCTTTTTCGTTTGGAATGACAACAATGTCAGTTCCATGTAACTTCTAAGCATCTTATTTTAATACCACCCGGAGAAGGTCAATGTTAGAACGTAGTTGGCATATTTCAACATTGGCTTCTTCTTGTCGAATCGGCGGTATGTTTTATATTAAATCACGCGTATTTCAAGGTCAGAGATAACAGAACTTCCGTGCTCCCGTAACGAACAATTTAACATGGCTTGACGCCCAACTGAGAGCACATCATAATAGCTTTCTTTGTTGTGATCGGTGTTGCTGTTTGGAAGGATTAAGATTTCACACCGAATATCACGCACGTCTTAATCAAGCTTTAAATCTTCTTATATACCGAAATACAGCTATAGAATTCTCATCTAATCGGAGAGTAAACATTTTACTGCATAACTTTGCTGGTGTCGTTCACGGCAGTCAAGGGCAAATTCGTCGCTTCGTCCTGTAAATACAACTTTAATGAATCCACGATTAAAATCGAGAACGAAGCTTTTAGACTTTTTAAGTGGTGATTTAGGACTTACTTAAGTTATTGACGTCAATTTTAACGTTCTCCTAAGTTATTGAAGTTGATAATTAACTGTTCGTGACTTTCGAGTTCCACTTCATTGAAATTATCGCGTGATAAGTCATTTCAGTCGAAAACAACTTCCGTTTAAAGATCACACCATCAATATCACTCATGCTTTTACTTATTGAACCACTTGGGTTGTTTTTATATAACATACCGTCTCTTTGAACTCTTTTAAATAGTTTTATTTCGATCCACTAAGTTTACAAATTAGTGTTTATTCATGTATTTTACAATAAGGATCTAAAATTGTGTTACAGTCGTTTATTAATTGTTGAACCACTGATTCGCTGTTGTTGTGGCGTCTGCGGTAACTAAGCTAAATTGTTATTGCCATCGTGGCCACTTCAATAGAATCCTGCATTTAAACTGTTCATTAATTTCTATTTTTTGAATTACAATAAATCAAGTAAAACAACTATCAACAAAACATGCATTTTACAAAATCAGAATATAATAAGACTTCCTGTTAAATTCTTAAGCGTGCTATTAAAATGAGTTTATCTCTTGAGTGAAAAGTTTATTGCATCTCTGTTCTATAATTTATTAAATGCTAAAATAAGAAATTCACATTTTCTTCCTCCGGTTTGTATGGTTACCGAATCGTCTAATAAGTCAGTTACATAGTGGTCTGAATTTCAACGCACAAGTTAACGCGTTGCTTCGTCCATTAAAAATGATGAAATTCGATCGTTTCCACTCTCAGCTATTCGGTGAAAAAATAAAAAAGTTGGGGGACAAAAATAACACCAACTTACGATAGACAAGAAATTCAGTGAGGGAATATAAGGACTTTAAATAAATTGAATGTGATAATAATAGTAATAATACAACGACGATGATACAGAAATATGTTTTGGCGTTTAAGAATTTAATGATAATATCACGCGCAGCATGGTAATAAGTCTTGAAATTTCATTTCACTTCAAACATATTTTCCGAGGGTTTCAAATAATACATGTATATAAATATCAATACTATATTCTTTAGCTCTCTTTCCATATTATGGTACTTTTCCTTGCTTAGTTTATTATATTTTAATTTCAATGTGGGATTTTGCTTCTCCTTGCGGCGCCTAACGCTATAACCTCTCGAGGCACATGAGCAATAAATAAATACGAAACAAAACCGAATTTGCGAATAAAAAAATCCACTGCCCAACTTTGAAGGACATTGGGTGTGTTGTCAATGCTTTTCAACGATTTGTATAATGCACTTATGCATGAATTTCGAGACTTGGTCTAATTGAGTTCTAAAAGCGATTTCAAACTTTAACATGGCTCTACTCAGCGTTAAGTGCTACTGATATTGAAGTGTATGTTCTAAAACAAACAGCCACTCGGCTGTAATTTCGGCAATTCTGCCCGCATTTAAGAGCAGGTTTTAAAATTTAAATTTAAATAGCCATCAAAGTACTCGACTTGTTTACACATCTACACGATTCTAAAGAGATTTTGGTCACTAGTAGGGTCTCCATACTCCCTTGGGAGTTGTGGTACCGTTGCGTTCGTGAAGCGCTGTATCGGCGTGCGACACCTCGAGTCCCGTGTGGTGATTAACAACGTGGTTGGACATGTTATCGATGGGTTCCTGCTTGAGAGTGATCATTCCGTGTCCTTCACTCCTGGAAAGAGTGTTAAAACCACCCACACTGTTCAAATCAACGTTGCTTAGAGGCAGAGGTATCCTCTGCGAAACGGCGGGGCTTCCGACCCCCATGGTTTGCCCCACTAAGGGGACCACACCGGGTCTCGATAGGGGGAAAGACACCCCACTGGTCGTGTTCGCCTGAGACATGGGTCCAACCATAGAGGTGGAGGTAGTTTGTGTTATTGGCATGTTTCCTTTGGTCATTGCCGTTTGCTGCATGAACGGTTGTGGGCGAAACGTATAGCCGTTATTCACCATGCCATTAGGCATGCTATTGTTGTTCAACATCGAATTGTTCATAACAGAATTCGTTCCGGGCGCCCCGTTCAACTGCTGGCATTGTGACGAGAACATGCTGTGAGCTGCGTCCAGAGGCGGGGCCGGACAGCCTTGATTCATCCCTCCTGCTATGCCGTCTGCGACGGTTGTAAGAGTCGTGTTCGTTGTCGCTTGCGGCGATGAACGAAAAGGAAACTGCGCAATGCCCTGAAATCGCGGCTCCGAGTAGTGGGGTAGCATTGGAACGTTGCCATTTGTGTTCGGCAAGTTCACCTGCGGTCTTGAAGGTGGAAGCCCGTTTGGTTGCAGAGCACTCAAAGCAGACAAGTTCACTGGAGCTTCAGGCGGTGGATGGGGCGGCAAGAAACTCGGAAAGCTGTGGAAACCCCATGTCGACGGTGAACGAATTTGATTGTTGTCTGTGAATAAAAAAGCAGCAAACATGTCACTTGTTTTGGATACTGTTAAAGTTCGAAACCTACTACAGATTTTGAAAAGAAGCTTTCCACGAGACCGCTCATTTCCTTTCTCCATTAATCACACGGTCATCGCCAAGGGCAAAATGACTACGCGCGCTCAAAGACGAGCTCGATTATATGTATCTTTCTTTTTAACCGACTTCAATGAAAAGAGTTACACTGTTGTGAACGTAGCTTTTGGTATGAATATTCTGAGTCGTTAGAGTCATCGTTGTCGAGCTGATAGCGAAACCAACGGACAGGCCATCAACCACACAATTAGAAAAACAATTAGTTCCCAAAGTCAACTGTAATTAAAAAAACAAAACTGGTTGACCGCATGTTACCGATGTTACACTGTTCGCACTTAACTTTTGGGTCTATTCTTTGAAACAGAAGGAAATTGTGACAACCAAAATTGAAAGCTTGATTTGTCTTTCGAATTCACATCAAGGCGAACTACCGGGCAGCGCCCTAACTCGTTTCCGATCAATTGTGGCACTCTTTCAATTTTGAAGTACTGTATTTAGAATTACAACAGACCAGATACGTTTTTGATTAAAGTTGCCTCAAACTGCTGCAACATCAAAGCCGGACTAGTCAAATTTTACATCGTTACCGGCTAAACGGCCCATACAGGACTAAAATCTGTTAAAACTAAAATGAATCTTTGCAAAAAAAAAAAAAAGAAATTACCACCACAGTGCTAAATCTTGATTTTAGATGAGAAAGATGGAAGTACTACTAAAAGCGGAAAGATCAGTGTTCAACGAGAGCAATCTTGTTTGCACTTGATGTTCGACAAATAGCACACTAGTTTCTAGTTTATGAATAGTTCATATATTCACCAAAGAACGCAGACTGCAAAACCCTCAACGACCGATTTAGAAAACAAAACCTTCTAATCAGTGACTTCTAGGAAACCAGCCAAAACACTTTCGCTTCTTGTATATTGGACAAAGCAATAATTAGTTTTCCAATAGGAAATAAGAGAAATTTCTCACACAATTGAAAGGTGTGTTTTTGTGAGAGAAGTGTTTTTGTTGTCTAGACAGGTAAATGGGTAAAATGTTTCCGCTTCCAACATGTGGCAACTTCGACAACAAACAATTCACTCGGCCATTTTCTACCAGCTAGCAACAATGAACCCGTTAAGTAAACCACTCGAGCTTCTTTCAGTTGCGCAAAAGTTATCCAAGAAACCAAAACATAGAGTGGGCTTTTGTGTTACGATTTACTAAACTAACTAAAGACAGTCCGGTTTTTCTGATGAAACACTTCCGGAAATCGACGTTGGATGCGGAGTCCATAGCATTTCCTCGGGTCTGGCTATCCTTCTTTTCTTTTCAATGACATTCCCTTCAACTTGATAACAGCCGGAGGAAATAATAAAACTGGGATAATGACTTGTCGTTCAGTTCGAAAAACAAGATAAGGGTAAAAGGGGGTTTGCCGAAAACGAAACTCACCGGCAGCGAGGGCGCTGAAGGCAGAAGTTGCATCTGGAGGCAGTTTCACGGGCTGCAGAGGACCTGGATGAAGCTCTGTAAAAGGGGCAAAGCTGTTGTCTCTGATGGAGCGTCGAAGACCCTCAAAGCCCAGCTCTGAGAGTCGATCAGAAAAGTGAAACTGTTCGTAGGCATTCGCTTGGTCTCTCTCATCTGAACGCGTTCTGTGCCCTGTCAAAAAAAGAATTTCCTGTTATGTAGGCGACTTGACGCCGGTCTCTAGTTGTTTCTTTCCACGCATTTTAAACTGAGCTTTGATTTGGGAAGTATCTGGAACTATGCCAAACGGTACGAGCAAGTTTCCAGAGCCACATATCGCTAAAAATCTCACTATCAAAGGTCGGAACGACCACTAAGAATCAGCCATGACTTCAAAAGTTTCTTTGATTTGTTAATTTGGTTTCGGAGTTATAAAATAAAGAAATCAATGTTGTGGTTTTGTTTTGCCGCGCGTATAAATATACGGGCCAACGGCTTTAGAACCGGACCGACTTTAGAAGAACGCTTTGTATTCCAAGTATTCTGGAATTTCAACTCTTCAATTAAGACGCTGATATTTCGTTTAGATTTTTCCGCATCCGAGGAAACTGCAGTTGGGGGAGGAAATACTATATCTGCGTTTCTTTAATCAGCGAAAAGTCTTAACTCACTTCAAAGCTACAACATCATCTCGATTCTCGACCGGCACACCCCAACAACATTCGTAACATTTCATGTAGAGAGAAAGTTAGAGTCTTTGGTAAACTGATGGCAGAACAAACAAGACGCAGTATCGAAGCAAAGTTATTTTTAGCTTTCTTATCACAAGGACGTACACGGAATTAAGGAAAGCGGCCAAAATCGTCATTGCTTAGAAAGTTGGAAGGCTGGTACAAATTTCGACTGAAATGTTTTGGCGATCGGCTAAACACAACAACCTTTCGGTAAATTAATACTCAAATCAGCCAAGTAAAGCTACTGGTCGGTTCCTGCTTGTTGTGAATGCATACAGAGATGTAACACTGAAACGGCCGTATGATCTGAATCATGTCCAGTAAACGTGTAAGACATGGAGAAGCTATAGCCAAGCTAAAAGTTGTTTCACTTTCACACAAGTGCAGACACCTCGCATTCGGCGGCCAGACTTTTAACAAGATTTCTATTTTCGATAAAATGAGGCAACAGCATGGATTTCCCTTGGAAAATCCGCAATGTCGCTCTCTCCAAGTGTGAACAGTAGGATGCTAAAGGAATTATCAGTTACGCCAACACAGGGAATCTTTGTACCAGTAATAATTCTATTAAACCTGTGGCATAGCCGTCGACCTAAATTTAGCTGAAAATCAATTATAGCTTAGAATAAGAACAACTGATCGCATGAGGCAAACGGCGGCAAAATCAATAATCGTCTATTGAGAAAGGTTTATATGCTCCATCTTATTACCATTCGTTTCTATCTCGTTTGAGAGGATTTCTGTGTCGGTTTTCATTTTGAAGAACAGGAAAATAATAAATTTACAAAAATTTACTTTCTCTTTATCATCTGGCTTGCAATTTGCAATTTTTTAGCTTTCCAATTAGAAAGGTCCTTCTTCGAGTTCATTTAGGTTCTTTTCAACGATTTTGCTGGTGAACAGCGAGAAAACGAATTTGTACACAGAGCATTTGAGAAAACCGTAAGTAGAGGATTTAATATCGTTGAAACAGAAAAAGAAACATAGATTTCCGACAACATTTTTTTATTCAAAAAAAAAAAAAAAAACGCAGAAACTGAAAAACATATGGCCAATTATTTTACTGCCATCCATTTAACAAGTTTTCCACATTATTTGGATCCAAAGGAGAACAATTAATATTGCACTCAGAGATAAGACCAAAAAAAAAAGAAAGAAAAAATGAAGCTTTGCGGCAAATCTGTTGTAAACATATACTGATGCTTGCATGATATCAAAGCTTAATGATAAATTCTGTTTATATCAAATAAGCTGAGGAAAGATGTGTCTCTTTCAGAGGCAGAATGCTTGTAAGCAAAGATAAAGAAATCTTGAGTAAGAGTTTCTTGAAGTTAGCATTCTCTATCATGAAAATTTAGTGGTTCTATTTTAATAGTATTGAATTTAATATGGGGGTTGAGGTTTCACTCTGGAGATGGGCTGAAACCTGCTGAAACAAAATCCACCGAGTGACAAGGCAGGCTCAAGCTTTGAGAAACGATTTAAATACAAGTAATTCCCAAGGCTTGATCTCTTTCATAGAACCCTTATTTTGTGGTTTGGGGTAAAGTTCTAGATGGCAAAAAGAAAAAGGGGACTCCAAAAGGATCAATTCAATGAATGTATATGTGGTTTTTACCAAACAAACTCCTTACATTTCACTTAAACCTTACCAGAGAAAACCACATTGAATCATGATTTTGTATAGAACATCAATAAGTTGAGGAAAAAATTGACACTGACGAATTTGTAAAATAAAAGAGCTAAAATGACTTGATTGATTTTAAAGAGGATTTAATGTTTTTGAAATCAAAGAATTCTGAAACCTTTACCCAATGTTATTAAATTTTTTTGTCAAAAGAATATTGAATTTCCCGAACATCTGGCTTTTAATTGAAATTTTTTCGCACACAGTTCTTCGGTGTATGTCATAAAATATTAAACGACACAATACCCCAACAGTGACAGAATTCTTCATTATCAATAATCAATCTGTCATTTTCTCCTCCGCTTATATACATAGCTATGGTCTAGCTTCAAATTACTTCTTTGTTTATCAGGACAAAAAACCATGAATTTTGATTTTTGGACATCTATATGATTTGGTGGTTTCAAGTTAGAAGTTTCATTTTGACCTTGCCACCATCAAATATGGATTTTGTTGATGCTGGTGGGGTTTCGGAGAAATAATGCAAACTTCTTGATGACTTTTCAAAAGACAAATTCTTAATTGACTCAAGAAGAGCTGATTGTGAGGAATTTTTTGGGTTTTACATGAAATTGCAAGCCATTTTAGCTCCTATGCACTTATGACAATTAAAACCAGATCAACTAAAAAATTCCCATTTTGAGGCCAACCCGACAAATGAAGCCATATTGCCCTTCGTCCAGTCAGAAATCAGAAATGAAAACACACAAGAAGCAAATCAATTACTGCCCTAATTCAATTTGAAAGGCTAACCAAAAAGTAAAATTGAACTTTCTTCATAGGACAAGATCAGATAAAGCTTAAAACTAAAAACTAATTACTCAATTTCACTTGAGGCATATGTTTCTTTCTGAAATTGAAAATAAACTCAACACATTTGACTGGATCATTCTGTTTGCACAAAAACTTAGCAGAACTATATCAAAAGCACACTTTATTATTTGCTTTCAATTTCTGGTCATGTCTTGTTCTTTGTCTCAAAGACATCTAATTTAAGAGTATATTTTATCTGATTTTATTCAGAAGAAAGAGAAATGCTATTAAATTAACAAATGCATTTCTAAAAGCCTCCTACGACAGGTGAAATGATGGCATTCCGAATGCAGCACCTGTCTGGCCACCTGCATCTGTATTGTATAGATTCTTCAAAACACACGATAATAAATTCAATTAACGCAGCAACCAATGGCTTGCGCCCGTTTTATGAATCATTAATTGCAAATTAAACATTAATCATATACCCGTGTATCGCCTAAATCACTTGTTCCCGCTACGCGTGGCTTCGCCATAGAATGAAACAACGGGCTGGCTGTATTTATCTAAACACCGCGTATGTTTATTTGTGGTGAGTCGGCTTGCATTCATGAATCTAAACAACGAAGCAGCACCCGTTTCAGAATGAACCCGCAAATTTTTTATCTGTTTTTAGGTTTCGACAGTATCGTGAAAGTCAGGCCACTGCGGCAAAAACACCACAGACTTAGATGTTTCGGAATGGGCTTGTTGTGGCCGCGAATACCTCGAGATATTAAAAGCTAAATAGAATTATGAATTTCCTCATCGGAGGAGATACTTATCTCTGATTGTACATTAATTTCCAAAATCAAATCAACGTCGGAATCAGAGTTTTAAATTCTTTGAGCAGACAACGAAAATTTTTTTCGCAAACTTGAGGGATTTTTTTTATCCAACGAAACAAGGGAAAAAAATTAAATCGCTAACATGACTAAGGCAATTTATTAAATTTCGAGACATCAGGGCTTATTAAAAATTTCTAAACGTCCCTGTTCTTCGATGGGCTCAGGTGAACCACAAATACATTTGTCAAACAACCCAAACATAAGAAAAAGATTTTGTAAGAACTTACTGCGTGGTTCCCGCGGTCCATCTACGGTTACTTTAATAGCTCTGCAATATGTGGCGACTTGAGGTGGATCCGTCTTCACCGTTATAGTCAATGTGAACGTTTTCCCTGTACACAGGTGAAACAGAAGAAGAAGAAGAAAAAAAAATAAAATAAACTTGATGTAAACAATCGGGACAAAAAAAATTCAATTTAACACAGGTAAAGCTCCATCAGGCCATTCTCAGACAGACAGTTGAAATTGACAACTTATGTTTGAGGCCCATATAATATATGACATGTTTTCACGAGTGCATGTCGTTTTCCAGATGGCTGGTTCCATACTGAATGCAGTAAGTGAGTGAGTCTTTACATTGCGCGTCAAAGCGAACTACAGCACGTATCTCTCACCTCTTCCGCTACGGCCTACGAATCTCAAATCATTGAAGCGCGCTACTTGATTTTTCATCACGGCGGTCGAGTTGCGAAGTTCGGCGGCGAAGTTCTCGTCATTGCCTGCAGCGATCGAGACGAGAACTCCATCGGGAATATCGCCGAGTGCAACAACTTTGAATGCAACCGGTAGCGTCTTGTTACATCTCCAATGCGATGGTAACACACTACAAACAAAGTTCGGAGAATCAGTTTTCACGAGCTCGCCTGGGTACTCAGCCAGCGCTTCAATGAGCGATCGCTCGCCTCTAATTTTTCGTGGTCCCGCGTTTTCTGTGGCAGTGGTCATGGCTCTCCAATGTGTAAACCACAAGAGTGAGCCACCAGAATATGTGTGGCGAGTTTGGCACACTACCGGACGGTGAAATCAACTGAAATGCTTATGGCCAACCACTCCCCTGCAATTTTGACATCTGTTGTGCCTACTTGTTTTGCGTTCTATATGATGTACAAGTTATTAGCCAATAGCGAATAGCAACTTAACCTTGTCACCCGCCCACCGCTGGCATTTGTCCAATGAGCTCACGTACTCCGCATTCCGATGTATTCTCTTTGGACTTTCTCGAGCGTTCCTGTGGTTTAGTGCCTTCACGAGAATCATTGTTTGATGACATTGAAGATCTCAACTGCGGCGAATTTCGCCAATTAGCGGACTCGTTGAAACACGTGGGAACTACAAATGGGGAAATAGTCGTCTTTATATTGTAACAACAAACGATCGCAAACGAACAGTCAGTGAAAGTTCATTTATGCTTAGGTGTGTAACATTACTCAATGTCAGTGAATCGTTTATACGTAATCACACACTTCCCTTAGGCAGAAATTAAAAAAAAATTGCTCCCACTCGACGGAAAGACCAGGCGATGACTAATATCGAAAAATAAAAAAGCAAATCTTAAGAATACTTGTCGGAGTGCGTCATTCATAGTAGGAAGTTTCCAGTCATGTAAACCCAAAATTTTCTAATCGCCTGGGGTACTCGATGTTTACTCGAGGAAGGACTGATTCCGGTCGAAATCCGAGAGATTTTGTCATCATCGATCGAGTTATATTTTTGTAAGCGACATGTTGATGCTTGTGTCAGCGATGAAATTTACATGCCGCGGCGCCCGTTTGTTGATTCGCTGTCAAGTTTCGCGCGCTTTTCTTCGAGGCATTGTGGGAAAATAAGCCATTTCCGGATCGAGTGTATTCCCTACGTTCTGTCAGTGCTATTTTTGCCGATAACTTCGAACACAATATGACTAAATCTAAATCTAAAAGCAAGAAAAGCGAAAAGGGAAAGGAGAGTAACAATCCAACCAACGCTTGTGACAACAGAGTAAGTAATCGCAGCCATTTTAATTACAAAGACAGCGAAATCGTGTTTTTTGAGAGCCGCCATTTTGGAAGTGACTTCACATATTAAGTGAATATGGTTGTTTTCTTGTTGGCGGTCAGATTTCTAAACATTTCGTGACATCGAAAACAAATTAATATGTGACCTTACAACGCATCGTAAAGATTAATCGATGAATGCAACGGTTATTCAAAGAACTAACTGATTGATTTCCGGTTCGCAGCCCCCAAGTCGTCCACCGACTCCTGCTATTATTCAAAGTCCTGTGACCCCGAGTTCCAGACTTCCAAAGCCATGGTTTCAGGGCGAAATTTTAAATATGATGTAAGTAAACAGAGAAACAGATTGGTGTTTTTAATCTTGTTTGCGCTAACACGAAAGATTTCACCGTTCAAGTTTGCCCAGTCTGAGCAAGCGACAATGGTTCGCGGTCAAAGATAATTGCCCAGAAAACGTGTTTTTGTTGAAGTTTTAACCGCCGTGGATTCCATAATGAGCTATCTATACAACCACACGTAGGTAACAATACTCTCGGTTTACAAACAAATCAACGTTGGAGGTCGGAGTTTTGGAGGTGTTTACGTTCGTATTAAGAGGTTGATAAAAAGTAGCCACCTCTGTCTCTAAGCGGTCTCAGCGCTGTGCTTAAGTTGCGGTTCGTTTGTCGCACGTTTCGAATCGTGTGCAGAAAGGCTTGCCGAAAAGTGCCGAATTGTTTGATTCTCGCTCATTACACGGCGGTTTTGTCGCGATTTCCTGAGGGCAATTGTGCTGTAGAATAATGGATCTTTGCTTTGATAATACTCCGCGACGTGTATTTGACAGCTCTTGTATAATGGGTTGCCCCGAGGCCAGGAAGTGTGAGTGGACTCGAGAGGGTTATACAATTGACAAAATATTTTCCCACGAGGGAGCCGCAAAGCGTTTGTGACAAGTGTGATTAACACCACAATAATGCTCTCGCGGTTTTGTCGAGAATAGGGGTTATCAGCCGAAGCACATTTTTGTGTGACAACTCAATTGCGTGAGAAGAGTCTACTAAACGCTGAGTCGGTGGAGGCAATTAGAGCCACGTGGAGTAGAGTGAATTGAACGATGGAAAAGGAGTCTCAAGATTCAAGCCATTGTTGGGTTTCCGAAGCTTAATTCAAATGTTATCGCTATATCGCTCTTGAAGGAAACAACGGGCTTTTTCGTGATCATTTCACGGTTGGATAGAGGACCAAACTATTTGTTGACAAATCGTGCATAATCGCAAAAGCATGTAAATTAAACTCTTATAGAGTAATTTTAGTCTCGGTATATTTTTAGCGCCCTTAAATACAGTGTTTGCGGATGAGCAAAAGCAAATTTGCGGTGAGGTCATTGTTAACCAATTAGACTGTTACCTAAATAGCCCGGTTGACCTTGCTTGATGTTATTTGTAGGAGGTTTTCAAGTTAATTTGTGTATTTTTAGACCATGTATTGGTTAGGGATAATAACTTAAAGTATGATTTAATGGTTGGACTGTTATGCCGGGCGACACAACATAATCTCAATTACTATGCACTACTTTGCTGCAAAAATCAACATTAAATTTCGTGTATATTGTGTCTGGTTAATCTTCTGCTCAGAGCTCAACAGCATCATTCAATTAAAAACATTTTATTTTCTATGGGCACGTAGGAGTGGCAGAGTTAAAATTGGTGCCAAATTCCACAAATTGGTCCATTTTGCCCAATAGTTTTTATTTCAATGATCACATGCACTGGGATTTCCCTTGCAGATTCTTGTGTGTGTGTGTGTGTGTGTGTGTATGCGGAAGGGTGGTTGAATCATGAGTCAATTTGCTTCAATTTTTTTTTTGGGCCAATTTTTTTGACATCCAATATTTCTGCCTCTTAAAAATTACATGAAAACAAGCTAAGATAAATCCACAAATTGGCTACATTTGCATGGTCTCCAAATTTGTACAACTTGTAGTCTATGGTAAACTTCTAGTGGCAATAAATTTTTGTTGGGGAAAAAATTCTCACGTGCAAAGGCACGTCCCTTGAGAAAATCCTTGTGAGAGAATAGGAATTTATCTTAACCCCTTGAGTGTGGCAAAAACTTTCAAATGTGATAGGATTAGAATTGAAGTTATT
>Ga0126343_10000745_pt1:7500-13519 | contig 13519 bp, 11 predicted proteins | sample Cyp2metagenome_FD_92531 | JGI IMG/M metagenome (GOLD analysis project Ga0126343, IMG submission 92531) | Coral microbial communities from Lord Howe Island, Old Settlement Bay, Australia - Cyphastrea 2 metagenome | ecosystem: Host-associated > Invertebrates > Cnidaria > Coral ... | reverse complement strand
TGTCGTGTTTTTTTCGGGGGGAAATTGCACCCCCCCGCCGAGCCCCAACCGGGAAAAAAAAGAAAAAAATTCCCCCCCCCCCCCCCCCCCCCCGCCCTGTGTACCGTATGTGTCTGGGCCCCGAATCTAGGCTCCAAACGTCGACTCGAAAGTCACCGCAACATTGTTAACATAATTATATTGTATGGAGACATCACTGATCATCGCAGCTATAAACACAACAAAAGCGGTTGTAAAATTAAAGTCTTCAAAAACTTCAGGCCTGGACGTCCCTGCCCCTGTTTACTTTGAACACCTTCAACAATCCGAGGCATGCCGTAATTCCGGTTCTGCTGAATGTTATAGATCATGCGACCACAAAATTCCAGGTCAAGATAAAAGAAGCGTTACATATTTCCTGGGAACCACCTTCTTTAAACAAGCGATTATATCACGTTAATTTAACTCCCTCGCTCTAATTAGCACGTTACTGTTGTGCCCTCTTTTGTTACCTCTGGCTATTTTGTTAGATTCCCAATTTTGTTTCACGTTGTTATTTATCTTTGTTTAGTATTGTATTATAAAATCAAAAGTAACTTCAAATTAATTCTACTTTCAACTGAAGATGGTCGTTGCACGACCGAAACATGTCTGTCTTTCAAACTTCGTTTCAAAAGTGTCGTCATTTTTGTCAAAGATAACTTCTGATTTTGAGTTCTTTTCTTCTAATTCGTAGATAAAGGGTCCAAAAATGGAATAACTTCTCCTACTATTCATTGAAAATTCAAATAATTTTACTCTACTGTGCACACAGCTGAAAAGAGACGGTCAAAGTTTTATCTTTGCTGTTCGTGCCGTAAACGTCATGCTCAACCTCTTAAATGTCGAGAGTGAACGGATAAATAAAATGCACTCCAAACAACACGGTAAAGTTCATACTCAGTTGAAATAAGATATGGGAATAATGATCGCCATCGGACTAAGCCAAGATGGAACAGCTTGGCTTAGGGGAGGTCGAGACTAGCGGTATGACCTACGCGATGATCTGTGGGAGAGTGGGTCGTTCCCCGATCCGAGCTCCGCTGGAGAACCGGGTGGAAAACTGAGCACGAATGGAGTGAACAAGTCGTCTCGGTATTGTTTGCTGAGCATTTACGTAACTAGTGCTACGAATGTCCACCTAAACGAAAAAATTTCATTTTTGTTATGCATTTCAAGCTTGCATATTATTGTGAGTGTTGTGAATGGTGAAATTTTCTTGTAAGCAGTCTGGATTTTCTTGTAAAAGCGAGTGACCCCAAGTCTTTCAAAATAAGTGCTATTATAAGTGGCCGGCCTGCGCAGAAAGCATGGGAAGCATTCGGGCACAACATAAGTGGCCATTCCGACTTGCACGCTACAACAGTCGAGTTGTTGTTAGCGGATGTTTCCAAGAACTTTAGAAAAGTGTGCATAGAAAAATACGGGTTGGATCCAGCGCATTATAACAGTTCTCCGGGCTTGCGCTGGGATGCTCTGCTGAATAAGACAGTTGTGGAGCTTGAGCTCTTTACGAAGAGGCGGCATACACCGAATGCAAATATGGCGGACCGCTCGGTCGTCGCCCGGAACGAGTTACATGAAAGCGAGGCTAGTGAGGCTTAGATATTTTGTTTTGACAAATAGTTCCCCTGGAAAGTCTCTCTTCGTCGTCGATCTGGTGTCCTTTCTTTCGCCCACCATAAATGTTTTTGAGTTCGTAAATACTACCAGAACTGAGCGAAATCTTCCACAGTATGAAAAAGTGCTTTTTTCGTTTCTCAGTTCGCATCTGAAGGGAAAACTGACGAAGGAGAGGGGTGCTTGATCGCCGAAGGACCTGCTAAAGTTGTTCGCTACATTTCAGGAGCTTTCAGGCTGAAATATCTTAGAAAATGCGTAAGCGACCGCATTTAGCTCTAGGTCGTTGTCATTTGGCATAATACTTTCACTGGTCACAATAACAGGGGCAACTAAAGTTCATTTCCACCGTAGTATTCGTTTCGTGCGATTCTGTGCGAGTGGACATGGACATAAACACTGAACTTCCCCTTTTGAGACAGAGGGTCTTCCAAGAGGAGCTTTTCTTTACCTTGAGAAAGGCACTGGTCATGTAATTCGTGTTGGAACACCACCAAACACCACGCTCGTGATGTGAACGGTTTTCTCAAAGATCTTCTTACCTGAAATGTAGCGAACGAACTTTAGTTCCGCGGCGGACGTGAACTCCTTTCCTTCGTCTCCACTATTTTCCCTATAAAACTTACGAGGCGAACGGTGGAAGAGCTCTATTTCTTCTCATTGTGTTCAAAGACACAGCAACTCGTAGGCACAGCGAAATAAAGTAAACCAGATCGACGACGAAGCAAGACGTTTCTGGAGAAGTACTTTCAAAACAAAACATCTTAGCCTCACTAGCCTCGCTTTCATGCAACTCGTCCCGGGCGACGACCGAGCGTTCCGCCATATTTGCATTCGGTGTATTGCAATGGCGAGTAAGCACTATCTAAAGGCGATCAACCCGCTGGTTGAAGGATATGACCCTGGTAAACCAAGAAATTATGTATTAACCTGCTTTCTGCGAATAACCTAAAGGGCTGGGTGATTAGCTTGCCACCGGCGAAAAGTAGTTTCAACTGGAAGCGAGTCATACCCGGAGAAGGGCAAGTTGATGCTGACGCCGGAGGACATAAAAAATTACGTGGTGCACCACTGAAACCTGCAGTTTTATCTCAAACAAGGGATACGTTTAAAAAAGGTGCACAGAGGCGAGGGAGTTCGAACAAAAACGTTTGATGGAGCCATACGTCCGTATGAACACGTAAATATAAAAAGAAAGCAAAAAGCGATTTCGAGAGAAACTTTTACAGGCTGATGAACAACAGTGTTTGGCAAAACGATGGAAAACTTGAGAAACCATGCTGACGTTAAATTTGCCCGAATTTGGGTGATAGACACGATACGTCGTTTGGTGGCCAGCCCTTTAAAAATCACTCGGAAAGTGTACACGTCTTGCACAAAAGCAATTGACTCCTGAACAAGCCTGTTTCACAGCCATGACAATTCTTGTTATTATACATTGAGGTCGCTTTCTCTTTTCTGATTGGACGAAAGCGTACAGTGAATTTCGAAATCAGCGCCGGTGACGTCATAACTGCAGATTATACAATAATCATGTCAAGGACACTCAAGGTCACGGGTAATCATGTTATGTATAACTGCGGTGCATGTTTTTTAAGGGTAATTATGTCAAGTTCGCGCGCTATTTGCTGCTTGGCGTTTAACAGTGAAGAAGCAAAAATATAACTTTAATTTTTTTCCGTACAATGTATAATAAAACAATTATTAGATTCGGTTTTTATGATATCCAGAATAATCGAGGTCTCGGTAAAAGTTATCGGCTTCGGCTGATAACCCCTACCTCGACTTCGATTATTCTGGATATCACAAAAACCTCATCCAATAATTGTTTAATAACAGCAAGATCCTGATGTATGACTTTTTCTATAATTACTTGAAAAGCAAGTACTACTCGAAGCGTGAGCTTATATACACCGAAGTAGACAGCTTTCTCTTTGTCACCTAGACAGAAGACGTTTAGAAAGACATGGCGATAGACAAGTAACTATCCAAACGGCGACCCCCTTTACAGTCAAAAGTAGCCTTATGGGCTACACTAGTCTGCAAACGTCGATCCGATGCCGAAAATTAATCAAATGACGTCATCGCGTGACATGATGATTGATGGATGGGTTATGGATGGTTGTCACGGAGACAAGGTTGTCATACCAGAAGCGTCATGAAAGACAAGGTTTTTTTTCAAATAACCATGAACAAGGTAAAATGTAATGCTTTTAGTAGACATTCTCGTCCCCAGAGCTCACGATCCTTCTGCCCTGCGGCAGGGCAACGGTTCGATCGATCCCTGCCGCAGGCCAGAAGGATCGTGGGCTCTGGGGACGACAATCTCGTTCCCAGAGGCCGTGATCCTTTTGGTTAGCAGACGGGGATCGCGACCTCTGGCGAGGTCCAACTCCGGAAGTCCGCGATTCACGGACTTCCCGTCACTCTGCGCATGCTCAGAGTCAAGTCTGACAAATTTGATTGGTTCTGGTCTCAATCTATTGTATTTACACACCCATTCAAAACCGGAGTGTCGTTGGGCCTGGCCAGGGGTCCCGATATTTCTAGCGCATGACAAAAGGAACCCCTGGGGACGAGGTTGTGGGGACGACAGTTCGTAGGAGGTGCGCAATCTCGTTCCTAGAGCTTCGTTCCCCTTGACCAGCGGTCGGAAAACGAGAGCTCTGGGAGCATCCATTTCAGGCATGCTCCCTTTTGTCATGCGCTGGAAATATTGGGACCCCTGGCCAGGTCCAACGACATTCCGGTTTTGAATGGCTGTGTAAACACAATAGATTGAGACCAGAACCAATCAGATTTGTCATACTTGACTCTGAGCATGCGCAGAGTGACGGGAAGTCCGTGAATTGCGGACTTCCGGAGTTGGACCTGGCCTCAAGGCCTGAGGTGGCGATCCCCGTCGCTAACCGAAAGGATCGCGGCCTCTGGGAACGAGATTGCGCACTGCTCAATGAGACCGGACGTGCAGAATTCGGTTATTTCCTTTGTTATTTCAAAATGGATGCTCCCAGAGCGCTCGTTTTCCGACCGCTGGTCAAGGGGAACGAAGCTCTGGGAACGATCTCTGGGAACGATATTGAGGAGGTGCGAGAGGTGCAATCTCGTTCCCAGAGCCCACGTGTCTTTTGGTCAGCACCAAGACCCGGAGCTCTGGAGCTCTGGAATAATTCATTTCCAGAGACCAAGATTTTGGGACTTCCGGTTTCACGGCGCATGCGTGCCTTGGTTTAAAACAAGGTATTTAGAGATAAAGTTGATGTGAATGCGTATTGAATGCCTTTGTGGAACGAATCCACATAGATTTTACTTCTGGACGCCCTTCTTAAGCCAAAGTGCGCATGCGCCGTGAAACCGGAAGTCCCAAAATCTTGGACTCTGGAAATGGATTATTCCAGAGTTCCGTGTCTTGGCGCTGACCAAAAGATACTTGGGCTCTGGGAACGAGATTAGGTGCGCGGAAAGGTGCGCGGAAAGGTGCGCGGAAAGGTGCGCGGGCTGAACAGCGGCTAGCGTCTGGAAATCGACTGTCAGCACAGGGAGCACACACTCTTGCTGAATAGGAAGAGAGTAAATAAAGAAATGAAAAGAACGAATAGTTTACCTTTGTTTTCTGTTGTTCTTACGTGATCTTAATACAGAGAAAGCCACTACTTACAAGTACTGCGTAGCAGCTCTGCGTAGCGCTGTAGCGCTAAACTCGTACCTAGGCTTTTCCGCGCTCTGCAAAAATGTTTTTTTTGCTTTATGTATAAAATTTAACAAGGGAGGCAACTCTTTGCGCAAACATTTTGAATGCAATCCAAATATTCGCTAGAATCTCTGAATTTCGCTGCTTTCACGAAACCAAACAAACCCAAAACGGACTCGAAAGATTCTTCTACAACTTGGCCGAATTTGTTTTCGAATACTTTCACGACAGTCGGAGAATTTAAGCGTCTTTTGCAAAGTTTTTTCTCAAATTGCTTTTCGCGACACGATGGTACCGTTTTACCGGTACCAGTGACGTCAACCAGCGCGCGCTCAAGCTCCCTTCCCTCTCCCACACGTGCCTTTTGACACGACAAATCTTTACATACCCCTCTCCCAGCTCGCAGTTTTTCTTACGCGCACGAGGTCGCCCGATCTCCGCACAAAAATTAAAGGCCACGAGTAAATACCTGAAGCGTTTTAGCGAGATTGCCCGTTTAAAATTGACAGCTGGAGAAAGATTTTGTGAAGATTTGTCGTGTCAAAAAGCACGTGTGGGAGAGGGAAGGGAGCTTGAGCGCGCGCTGGTTGACGTCACTGGTACCGGTAAAACGGTACCATCATGTCGCGAAAAGCAATTTGAAGAAAAACGTCTCAAAAGACGCTTAAATTCTCCGACTGTCGTGAAAGT
>Ga0126343_10000745_pt1:0-2500 | contig 13519 bp, 11 predicted proteins | sample Cyp2metagenome_FD_92531 | JGI IMG/M metagenome (GOLD analysis project Ga0126343, IMG submission 92531) | Coral microbial communities from Lord Howe Island, Old Settlement Bay, Australia - Cyphastrea 2 metagenome | ecosystem: Host-associated > Invertebrates > Cnidaria > Coral ... | reverse complement strand
TAGCCTAAGCTCGATATATGAGCAGCTCTTTATATGTCAACCTTTGCGTTCTTACGTGACTCGAGCGATTTGCACATTTATAAGGATTCGTATGAGGAAAATAACGATTGTTTCTGTAACCTATGAAAATGTAGCGATTTAAATAAAAATCGTCTTACCTTACTTTAGCTGAGTGTTTTTTCCCTTATTTGTGGTCTTTGAGCAGGAAAATGGCCATTTCTGCTAGTTTTGGAGGAACCGGTTTGCTCCCTCTATATATACTTCCCAAGATTGGGTACTCGGACGAAGCAGTCGATCCGATCTGCGGAAGGAAAAGGACTGTAAATTCTTTCCAGCAGCACCAGTCACCCTGAACTTCCGGGTAGAGCGTGGACGATAGTTAATTTTTCCATGCGTGGTCTTTCCTTGGCGTTGAATCTTTACAGAGGCCAAATAAAACGTTGGCAATCTCTGAAAACCTTCCCGTTTGAAGCCATCGAAAGGCTTTGTTCAAACGCATCGTTCACTCCAACGATCAAAAGTTAGCTCAGCCACCCGGCGTGAGACTCAAATTTCTTCCACTCCGGGTGGGAGACAGTCCTTTGGTTCTTTTCCTTTTTTGAAATTTGATGGGAGCAAAGGACTGTCTCCCACCCGGAGTGGAAGTAATTTGAATCTCAGGCTGGGTGGCCAAGCTAACTTTTGACCGTTGGAGTGAACGATGCGTTTGAACAAATAAAGCCTTTCGATGGCTTAAAATGGGAAAGTTTTCAGAGATTGCCGACGTTTTATTCGGTTTCTGTGAAGATTCGACTTCAAGGAAAGACCACGCATGGAAAAATTAACTATCGTCCGTGCTCTACCCGGAATTTCGAGGCGACTGGAGCTGCTGGAAAGAATTTACGGCCGTTTTCCTTCGGCGGATCGGATCGACTGCTTCGTCCGAGTACCCAACCTTGGGAAGTATATATAGAGGGGGCAAACCGGTTCCTCCAAAACTAACAGGAATGGCGGTAAATCCACTCAAAGACCACACAGGAGGAAAAAAACACTCAGCTAAAGTAAGGTTAGACGATTTTTATTTAAATCGCTACATTTTCATAGGTTACAGAAACAATCGTTATTTTTCCCATACAAATCTTTATAAATATGCAAATCACTCGAGTCAAGTTACAATGCAAAGGTCAACATATAAAGAGCTGCTCATATATTGAGCTTGGGCTACCTGTGGTTACACTGCCTAAGGAAATAAGTCAATCCGTCAGTTCGTATAAGCCAAAGTATTTTCTAATACTTAGGTAACAGCAATTAATTAATTAATAATCAGCCACATAAGAACAATTGTTCATAGGATTTCCATTTATCACGGAAAGAAAAAATTATATTCGATTTGTAAGCAATTTATTTTTCAGTCTCGTATTTCGTTTCAAGAATTCTGTCAAAGTGACTAATTGACGGTTTAATATCTTTATGCCCACAATTCCATAAATAACTTTTACCTAGAGTTATTACATAATTGACTAGATCCATCCCCTCCTTCAAGATTCCTATGACAACATCACTTAGTAAGAGACATCCGCAACTGCTAATATTATTCAAAATGTTGGCGATAACATCCATCCAAAAAGAGTATGAAAAGGGACAAGTAAATAATACATGGTTTCTAGTTTCTTTGGTATCTTGACGGAAGGAACAGTTAGGACTTGGTATGTTTAACAAATTGACGTCAGTTTTTTATGCGTCTGTACTATTGTTGATCATGAATTTCGTCATCACATTGTCAAAGTAGCTGTGGATCCACGAGGCGATAGCCGAGTGGATCCGCAGACTACTTTGACAATGTGATGACAAAATTCATTGGCAATAACGGAAAAGACGCATTAAAAACTGACATCAATTTGTTCTTTACGATAACAGATTGTCGAATTTCCCGCTCTCGTTTGCTAACGCGCGTGTCTGTCCGCATATTGACCTTAAAATTTAGCCACTGAGCGCGCGTGAATTTCTGCAGTTATCTTAAAAAACCTAATTTAAAAAGGATTTCATGGGTAAACAGAATAGAGTTCAGTACTTTATATTGAAAAGATCTTAAGTAGGGTTCGCTACAAACTCTTATGGACAACAAAAAGGCTTCTGAAATACAGTTACCTTCCAAATAAAATTCTTCCTTAATCTTGGCCCATTTCTTTGGCTGTTGATACTTAAATTTTATCAACAAGCTATAATTATTACATCATGAGGTTCTCTAGATCAAGAGTGACGGTAAAAGAATGCGGATGTGTACGTATATTTAATGGAACAGCATATCTCAATCCTGTCCAAGTCAAAAAATTAGAATTTAAAGACTTTTCTCCCTCAAAAATGTTAAAAGAGTCAATGTTTGTTTTATCATAAAGTAGATCTTTGATATACTTAATACCTTTTGATAGATATTGTTTATAAAACACAGTTTTACCGTCAATCTTAATTTCTCTATTGTTCCATATAATATATTTATATTCGCCATCACAATCAACTAGGT
>Ga0126343_10000744_pt1 | contig 13533 bp, 5 predicted proteins | sample Cyp2metagenome_FD_92531 | JGI IMG/M metagenome (GOLD analysis project Ga0126343, IMG submission 92531) | Coral microbial communities from Lord Howe Island, Old Settlement Bay, Australia - Cyphastrea 2 metagenome | ecosystem: Host-associated > Invertebrates > Cnidaria > Coral ... | reverse complement strand
CAGAAACTGGATGCTCTTTAATAAATTGTTAGTCTAATTACAGTAAGGAGCTCAAATTTGTGCATATTCTTTCTCACACTCATCAACTATACAATCATGCAGAAGCTAAGAAAATCATTTTTCTGCATATGATTGGATAGTTTGTGTGCACAAAACAATATGAATTTTTAAAAAAAGTAAAGTTAAGCAATCACACTTTTGGGTTTCTTGCAGTAGTTGTTTCCATCATCACTTTTTAGGAACTGGAGTAATGTTTAATCAATGCATAGCAAGACAATAAGTATTTTACTACTGAGTGTCCGTTTGATCTTGTCAAAATAATTCTGACGTTTAAATCTTAAATTAATCTTTTAGGATGTTCAGAGCTTTTACTTCCATCCAACCACCACTAATGTACTGAGACAGGTTGTGCAGGTAATTAAAAGTTAGGTCTTTTTTCTACAAGTAATTGCATAGGGTCCCTATACAGCTTTTGTCATTTGGCTGCCCCTTTGGATAAAAGATATGGCTGATAAGTACTGAAATTGAAAGAACCCTTGTTGATTACTCTTTGACCGCCAAGTATGTTATGTTAATGTACCTGATGGTTGACAACATTCTATGTTTTTCATCAAAGATAATGCAAGTACTCAACACTAAAGGATTACAATATAGTTGGGGTTGACCCATGCATGATCATTTGCACAAAGAAACATCATGCTGATATGAAGTTGTTCAACTAATCATCTTGGCTTGCAATGGAGTGTGTTAATTTTGATCATCTATTGTTACAAAATGTTCTAATCCTTTTTTTAAATATCTTCATCAGATGATAATAACTTAATATGTGTGACTGCCCATACCTTACAAATGATCAACAAAATTATGACTAAATACCTGTGCAACATTGTCTTTTAAACAGCCAACAGCTGGAGTAGTGGCACGCAGCTTGCCACCACAGCATAATGGACCTACCCAAAGTCCTGTAGAGAAGATCAGCGAGATCTACAACATTCAGAGACTCAAGGTAAACTGATTTTTTTTTCACTCTTCCCCAAAAACAATGCTATCATTAGCATAATAACTTGATTTTGGTGCCAAAGTTTTGTCCAATTCTAATAAGTAATTTCTGATATAAATACTTGGACCATGAGTTTTTCAAAATGATGATCTTAGCTTCAGGACTCAACTACTGTATACCGTAACATTTGCAACAGTGTACATTCTCTGGTAACTGCACTTTGTCATAATGGCTTTAATTTTTGTTCTCAGAACCCGCTTGCATTGACTATAACCATCAAGTATGTTCTAAAAGGAGCCCATGAAGAACGAACCAAACACACCGTAGAGGTTTTCAACTACAAAGAATTTGGAATTGCTACAGCATTCCTTCATGAAAAGGAGTAAACTCTGGTGAATGTTACACAAACAACCATAGCTTGTATATACACATGTACTTTAAGATAGCAATGTAGACTACATTAGAATTTATAATGATTACCGGTACCATATAGAACATTATTAATCTTGTCTTCAGAAATGATGTAAGAAATTCAATTTTGGGCTCGCCTTCCAGAGAAGATGTAACTCTTTATATTAGCCCAAAAATTATTCTGACTAGCCCCTCAATCAGTTTACTGTCCTTAAACGTTTCCCAAAGAAAAAAAAAAGCCTTATGGCAGGTTAGTTCTTCAGGCAAGTGACAGATAGTATCTACTAGTCATGGACTCTTGAACAGAATTATATTCGTTGCACACTGGAAGGAAGTAAGGAGAGCTTTGGAAGATGTTGTCAAAGTTCAATTCATCTGCGAGATTGGTTCAAGAGGTCACAAGCTAGATTTGTACACTGTATCCAATGGCCTCTGTGGTCTTATGAGTATAGCTAGTAGTTAACATGTACTGGTATGTCAAAACCACTTGGGTGTTGTACTATGGTCTTATGCAAACAGTGCCATTCATTTTATCTATCCACTAGTAGGGTTTTTTTTATAAGTTTTGAACATCAATAACACTTTTTGATTTAAGTTAATTTGGCAAGTTATTTTATTGTCTAATGGACCTCTAGCTCTTTAGCTTCGGTGTTTCCTTTCCATTACAAACTGCATGGATATTCTCTAGAGAATAGCTCTTTTATTTTTCTAAAAATTAATATTTATTACTCTTTCATATTCATGTTGGTACTAAAACATGGCAAGAATTCCTCCCAACATTCACACTCACTGAGGGAGATTGCTGGCCAGCAACCTTTCATGGGGAGAGTATGGGTGTGTTTTGTCCTCTCAGTGCCAGTTTAATGGTTTATAGTTTCTCAGCTACATACTCGCTCTAGCTGTTTGCACTGCTATTATTATCAGTGTTGCACATATACTTTACACAGTTTTTAATCTACTTAGGTTTGCCAACTATGGTCATGCAAGGCAATACCCATTGTAAAACCTGTGAGAAATTTGGCAAAAGTGAAAAAAAGTTCCCATAAGATTTTGTTGAATGTTGTCAAAAAATTGTTGGCCAACTGTCGGCCGACAATTAGGTCTTTGTTGGCGTACTGTTGGTTGACTAGTAGCTGTTTCTCTGCCCCCTTTTTTTCGGCAAAGACCCAACATTTGTCCAACAGTTTGTTAATGTGTTTCAGATCACACTGGTAAGTGTTGGTCAACTTCACTTTAGTGTACTGTTTAGCAAATGTGAGTGGGTGTAAGTAAGGTGCAATGTCAGATATACATGTATACCTGAATGTATCTAAAGTAGAAACAGAATTGAAGTGTGTGTATTGTCTTTCAATAAATTTTTTTTGAAAATTGACTGCTTGGTTTGTTTTCGTTCTCTCTTATGAGCAAACTGTGTGCAACAAGCTGTGATCTGCCAACCATAAGCTCAGGAATTTTTTTTACTAGTTTGTCTTTGATGACTGCAAAGCTTGTTTTGCAGGTATTCATACTACTGTTATCATCATGGGAATGTCCTGGTTCTGGTTGACAATGTTTACAACAGGCATTTTATTGCCTGTTTGGTCAAATCATTGTCAAACGCAGATTTAGTGTAATAGAGAGACACCTCTCAGCAGTTGGCATGCCAGTCGACTGAAATGCATGAACTTTCAAATATCACCTATCAGACACTGTGCTGCAAGACAATGAATCATGTACCAAAACAGAGAAAAGTAAAGCAAGAATGCGCATGCAAATCTGGGACATGCACTTGGTATGTCTTGGTGACAGCTAATGAAGTGCAACGTACTGTAGGCCATTTAGCCGCACACCTCGTTGGCAGCAAAGAAAGTCAGCCAAATGCCTTAGAAGGAACATGCAAAGAACTTACACACAGAACATCTCCCCAGCACTGCTACATCAGGCAGGAGTATTGATTGTTCTCTGCTCGCTTAGAGTCCTATCATGCAGTATTCCCTCAGTGCAACTGACATTGTCCATTGCAAAACACAGCATTCAATCAAAACTGGCCAAGTCTTCAAAAAAGTAATGCACATTTATTTTGTTTGTTTTTTCTTTAGAGGGAGGAATTGAGAGGAATACTGGACCAATTTTGACTGTCTTCACTTCCAACTGTTTAATCCTGCACCTTTGATCAATCCCCCAACGAACCCCCCAAAATAGAAATAATCAATAGCAAACAAAAAGCTTATTAATTTTTATTACTTTTTGGTATGCTAGAAGTGTAAGTATACCTATCAGAGAATTAAATCATACATGACTAAGAAGTTACTCCATTCTGATTGGCTGAGACTAGGCAAATTTATCTTTAATCGTGAAATTGCATTACAAATTAATGCAGGTGAAGTCATGAGGGTTCCCAGTCATATTATAATTACAGTGCGACTACCCTAACCGAGGCCACCTGACAAAGTTTTCTACAAATTAAACGACTAAATATCGTGGAGGTTACCAAAAATTTTCCAACAAGTGACTACAATTCTGTTGCCTTGTATTGTACTGCTTGATTACAAGGATAATTTGTTGGAAACTATTAACCTCGTCGATTTTTATTCATTAAATTTGTGAAAAATTTTGTCGGGTGACCTCAGTTGGAGTAGTCACACTGTAACAAGTAGTCATATACAATACAATACAATACTTGTAATGAGAGTATTATCAAATTATATAACTTTTAGACTAGTGTAAATCCGTAATTTTCCAAGAGCCTATCAAGAAATTTGAAAGCACATATTACATAATGTTTAGACTATAATATTAAGCATGGTATTATAGTGCCACTAATTCGACCATAATTTTATAAATATTTGAAGATAATAGCAGATGGATCGACCTGAGCAAGTATGAGTTTATTTGATGAGCAAAATTGCTCAAGATATCGTCACATTTTGCACTGAGTAAGGTTGAGCCAGAAGCAAAAATAATACTGGTTCTGGTCCATGTCCTGTTTTTAAAGACATGTCCTGAATTATGATTAAATTAGCACTTGGTGTATTTAGTTACTTTTGGTTAATTACATTCAAGGGAGGACACTTGGAGTGGCAGGGTGTTCATTTCCTTTTGGACATGATGTGATATAGTGCTTCAACAAAAAACAACAGATACCGGTACCTTCAATTCAAGAACTGCGGAAACTCTCGCAGCCATGACGGAATTTCAAACTTATGTTCCATATCACATTCCGTTAAGAACATAGATTGCACAACTCACTTCTCTAATCAGTGAAACTATTCTTTAGCAATACCTCGAGTTTCATATTCACAATGAACTCTACTTGGAAGATTGGAAAGGGGCAGTCTGGGCAAGGGGGAGGAGTACTCCCATATAATAACAGGATTGCTTGTCGCAAATTATCGAAAAGTCCCTAAGAGGTCCTTCTTATATGGGATTTCCCCCTCCCCAGAGGAAGGTGTGTTTATTAAATCACGGGTACTCAGTGAAGAGTGAGCACTTCTTGATCACTAAACACTAATTCATCCCAAAATTCTGATTTTAACATAGTCTTTTTCAAAATTAAGTCATTTTCACCATATTTAACTCCTACATATGCATGTGCCTAATCTCTTTTTTAAAATGTTCTACTATCTACATGAGATAATAAAAATTTATTCTTTAGTAACATTTGAGCTCTAAAAAAATAATATGGGATTCAGAAACTACTTAATTGTCATATAAAATTGCACTTTTGCACGTAAAAATTATTGAAAGAGAGTTATAATATTATTCCAATAAAAAAATCTGCTTGTCTACCATCATTCTGTTTTAACAAGTATTTTGGCTCTACTTTAACATCTTTCCACTACAGTTTAAAAATTGAAAGAGTCTAGCACAGATTAGTCAAAGGACCTATTGGTGTAATTAGGAAAAAGTTTCCATCATAATTATTTATCAGAAGTTTGCCAAAGGTTTCTGACATTTTTAAGATATTTGGGAGATCAAGGCCACAGCAGCCTCCTAAATACGCAATATACAGCACAGCAAAGACCTTAAACATTCTATCTCAAAATGTGTATTATTAACAAGGGTAAATTTTTCAGACTACCAAATGGCTCCTCGCCTAAGGGCTGACATGCAATTTGGTTAGCCTTTGAAAAAATTTAACCTTGCTTGTTTCTACCCAATTGCTATTAGAATAATGTGATTGCCTCTAGATTTATCCAGAGGTTATTTTGGCAAGCTCTCAATCCAGTAACATAGTGGGTTGCTACATTCAGTTACATGTACCTGAGTTTGGGTCAATGTCTTTTTTTATCAACAGTTTTTCTTGCAATGTCCCTCCTCCACAGAGGCTTAAATGGAACTAGAAAAAAAGTTGGCTTTGTCATGCAAAGTCTAGGCACAAGAGGACAAGAATAATGACCCCATATCTGGACTCCCAAACGTTTTCACAAAATAATATATATTCCATCTTCTCAAACAGCCTGTGTGTCTTTGAAGGAGTAAAAAGGTCTTCCAATACTTATGATAAGAGATTGAGCTACCTTGGAGTTACTTGAACAGACTCCAGTGAAAAAATATATTCAAGCGATGAAACTACACTTGTCAAAGTTTTGTGACCTTGCTGACCTCTTGCTTGTTCCCTTGCATGAGCAATGCCAATCTTTTATTATAAAAGTAAAAATTTATTTTCTTTATACCGTGCTATGTATTGATACCCTTACACCACATTTGGCTTTCAGGGCCCGTAAAATTTCATTTGTAATTTCCTCAACAGTTTGGTCCACTGAGATATTAACTGCCGAGTACCAATCACAGTTCCTTGGTTCTTCCAGAGTTTCAAGTTGTGAATCAAGCAAATTTGTAGGCATAAAATGTTCTTGACGCTTTTCCATTCTCTCCTTTATCAGATCTTTGGAGCCTTGAAGTAGGACAACAAGGCAGTAAAAAGGTAAAGGCCTTGAGAGCTTTTGTCTCTTGTCTCCAATGGAGCAGTATTGTTGCTTAATTTCAGAGCTTGATTCTGCTCCAAGGATAATTGTTTGCCTATACTGTTCCTTGAGAGCTGAACAAGCAAGCACCCCAGATTCAGATCGCTTGCTCCACCTAGACACGCAAATAAAAGTAGAATTCAGTTTGAACGTTACCACTGTTTCAATAAATTTAGCAACTTTAGTACTTGCTTTCGGCATTCTTGGTTACCATTTTTGAAAAATAAAAGCTTTCCCTAGCTAGTTGTTAGCATATTACTAGACACATGTCCATATTACTTCTCTGATAGGCAAGTGCCGAGTAATATACCATTGTTAATAGTGCTTTGTCAGTTTAACTTTGTCAACAGGAGAGGGAGAACACTGGATGCTGAAGTTGAAAGTCAGAAATCCCATGTTTAAACAAATTGTAACTAACAAATATTTTTCATGAATACCTTTCAATAACTTTGTGCAAAGCCAGGAGCCAAGGTTGTCTGTCCTAAAATCATGATAAAAGATATTTCTCTTAGAAACCCACCTTTACTCAAGCACTAACTAAAGGTGCACATGTTCACTTACAATACAAGATATGACTATATGTAATTTATTGTTACACACAATCACTATACAAACTGTACATCTAGGTTCAGTAAAAATAATTTGCACTACCAGGTGGACCTTGATGGCGACTGAAAGAATCTGGAGGGTTAATTATAATTACATCTCATATACCTCGTCCGTGAGTGGGGTTCCTTGCTTCATTTTTGTGATGTTACCTTCTGAATGGAAATTGTCTGCATCCATGTAAGGGCATGACAACTGTCAGGCAGACAAAAGAAAATACCAAATAAGCACTGTAACCTTAGGGAGACATGGTAGACTGATTGACAGTTAGTGCGCTGGACTCAATCTAGAGGTCTGAAATTTTGGACGAGAAAGTGATCTAATTTAAGTATGTCTTTAGGCTTTTCAGTTTGAGACTGGTATTCCTTAATAGGATGGAGAAGCAAAGCTGCGATGCTTTGCTACGAAAAAAAACACCCTTCTGGCATCCAGGGTGGTACTAAAAAGGCCTCGAATTACAAATTTCCAAGACCCACCTTCTTTGCCAAAGCTCGTGCCACAGTAGTCCTACACAGAGATAAACAGAATGAGCAGTTACATTTAATAAGACACAAACAGACCAATCCTTACTTCTTACAGTGCAAATTATCTTTTGTAAAAGCTTGGACTGAAAAGGTTTGTGGATGGCTATTCCCAATAATTAATAAGGCAAAGGCCTTATGCCTCCTGTGGCACAATGAGGACTGATGACAATGACAAAGAAATAATTTCTGATACTAAGTGGCTGGGCCTGTTCTTTGTTTTAAAAGGCTTGAATTATATTTTGGTTGGCTTGTTTGCTCATGGCATGGTGATGGAAACAAGCAACATCGAAACTTGATATTGAAATATTTAATAATAATTACTTGGCAAACCATATCATTTGTACTAAAGGCATCTGCAGCCAACTGTTGATCTGCACTCAAACAACATCTCGATCAGTACTCCATCTACACTTGATCAACATCTCAGACAACAGTTGGTTGACAGTCAAGCACATTTCACAGGCCCACCATCACGTGTCCCTTGATAGATATGAGTTAGTCAATGCTCAGCCAACTATACCAACTGTCTAGTGAAGTCTCGAACAAGTTATGATCAAGAAGTTAATCGAGCATTAATTAACTTGTCAATCGAATGGTGATTGAGGGTATCGATCCACACTTAACCATGAATACACATGATCTGCCAAATCTACAAAATAGTACTTTTGCAAAGATTCCTGAGATCCCGTATTTTAATTCATAAAACAATCATACTGCATGTGAGCCTTACTTTCCACTTCCACAGACTCCTGTTATCAGCACAACAACCATGTTTGAGAACAATAATGTTTTGTACTCAGGTTACACTGCATCCAATCTATAACAGTAAATAATACGTGTAACATAAGATAAGCCAGACAATCATTTACTGATAAAACTGCAATTTCAGAAGCTGTGAAGGCTGCAAACTGGCAAACTGGAGTATGTTTTACTTTCCACAAGTCACAATTTCTACTCAACTGATAACTGCAGTACCGTATTTACTCGACAAGCAATAGCACCCTAGAGTAAGCATTGAACAGATCGTGACCACAAAAGTGCAGCTGAGGCATTTATGTGAAACACCATTTATTTTTATTACCCCTATGCAGCTACGTGACTCGAATAGGGAAAAAGAGTGACACTTACATTCTTAACTGAGGACAAGCCTTTTTTCTTATCATTTTCAAATACAAATAAGAGTTGCTTTTTAACTATAACAAAAATACTAGATTTAAATGTCAAAATATTTATTACATGCATTGGTGCTTTCTCAAAAAACACTGAATGGAAACAAACTTTAAAGTGCCAAGTGTACACAATTTTTTACTATCATGGTGGTTTACCATGAATGTTTCGCATTGTTTGCATATTAACCGAAAGTTATGGAAAAACGGCAGTGTTGAGCGACTGTTTAAATAAAGAAACTATCACAAAAAATTAAAAGAACATATTTCCTAACCTCTTAAGTAAAAGCAGCAGCCTGACTTGCAATCTTACTGGATCTTATAAGATGCAAACACTCGAACAGACATATATAAGGAAATGAATCTGTCTGCATTTATTACATGAAACTTTGTCAAAACTCCTTTTGTTTGAAAACAAACACATCTACAATGCAGTGCACAAGATAAACTTCCTTCCTATAAACAAAAGGTGTTTTAATTATTTCTTTTCCCAGACGGTAGCAGCATTTGTAGTGGAAAAAAACAGGATGAAGCTTTGTACTGTGACCCTCTGATAATGATAATTACTAGCTCTGCCATGCTAGCCAAGAACAAATTATAACATTTTCAGCAATTTTAAATGTTACGGCAATTTTAATTATCATTAATTCATGTGATTGACATAACTAGGGCCAAAACTAGTTATCCTGGCTTATATATGATATTCAGTGCCATGCAACGTTCCTAGTGGACTTGCATATTTTTTTTCAATAACACCTGACAGATATTTCCTTTTACCATGGCCATCACCTGTCCAGCTACTTTCATGTGTTTTGCATTTAAATTTTGTGATAGTTACTGAACAGTAAATTTCAGAAGGTTATGTCTGCTTGACCCCCAGGAAGTTGTGACCCCTTGAAAGCTGTCAAAATAGATTTTATGACTTAAAGTAATGTGAAAAGAGCAGGAAAAACACTCATATCTGATTTCCTGGAGTAAATAAATTTTTCTCTTGAGCAATTGAAATACACATTCAGTGGTGCAGCAGGCAAATGAAGTCAGCCTAAGCAGTGGTCCAAGTCTGAGTGACAATGTCAGCTTGATAAACCCATTGACTCCTGTGCCGGCCATAACCGGCCGTGATGAGCCTCAGCCTTTCTTTCACTTCTGACCTCATCCCTTTTGACCAAAATTGGCATCATCTATACTCAACTTCTGCGGGAGGAAAACGTCTTTCCAATGATGCCCCGATCAGGGTGATTGGCTGAATGCTTATATACTTAGAGATAATTGTTTTCTTTTAGTTATGTTAAATTTATATTTCATTTACACATAACAAAAATTGCCCATCTTGATGACGCTTCCTTAGAAGTTTTTTTAACTGAAAGCAAGCCCAGTAGGAGGTCAATCACTACAGCAAAACGGAAAGAAAAGAGAATTTAAAGGAAAGGCGAAAAAAATTTTCAAAAATCAAAAAGCCTTAAGGATGTAGGTCACTTTCTCATCTCATCTCAAAATTTTGATTTCAGCGCATGCCCGAGCCAGAATGTCATCAAACACGATGCTAGTGGAAAGAACGGCGAGCTGTCGTGTTGCAAATCCATTTTCCACCAGATTAAAGCTAATTTGGCCGAAATCCAGCCTGAAAAACGCCAAAATGTCCAAAAAAACATGTTTTTTTGCAAAAAGCTCCAAGAGTTGATGGGTAAATTTATGATAATTTTGGAGCGACTACACACTAAACGGCCACGTCTGAAGGTGAAAATATTTAGTGTCTTGTTTGGCTCAGCAGTGGATGAAAAAAATTATGAGGAAATCTACATGCATTTATTCCTAGGTCTACACATGGCACATTTGGTTCATTTGGCTTGGCGGCAAATTAAAGAATGAGGAATAATCTGTAATATTATTATTGTGTCATGTCCCAGGTCTATAATGTTAAGTGGCTAATAATCTGTTTGCCTCGGTAGTAGATAACAAAGGAGCAAACTAGCCATATGAGCCGGCTCATTTGGTGTTGATTAAAAGTGCCCTGTATTCTGTGGTTCAAAAGATATGAATCAGGAAAGGATCCTGAGGTTTAGGTTATTGTTAAACTGGCAAAGAAAGATAATTTAAAGGAATGCAAAACCTCGAGAGGGATAACACTGCTGTGTGCAGTAGGGAAGATACTAGACAATTAAAGAAGGAAAAAGCCATTTAAAGGAAAGGCAGGGGAAAAACAGACCACATCTCCATTCTGCGTAATGTCATCAAGCAGATCTAGACAAACAAGTGGCAACTGCTACCCTGTATTTGAATGTCAATATGGCCTTTGAAAAAGCACCTGATTCCATCCAAAGTCACCTTTTGGGAAATCAAGGGGAAGTATCACATAATTTCTCGAGAAAATAGTGAAAATAGTTACAGTATTTTACAACAGCTTCAGGTACACCATGGTGGATAGGAGGAGATACAGGAATGGTCAGACATAACAACTGGCATAAAGCAAGTGCGCAATATGTCAGGATTTTTATTCTTGATCATAATGGATTGGGTGATAAGATGAACAGTTGGAAATGGTGAGAAAGCATTAAATGATTGAAGGACAGCATGAGATAAAGGTTTACATCCAAATTTGATGACTGATGATATAGCTCTAATTCCTATACCTAACAGCTGCAGATTCAGGATAAAATAACAAAGATGGAAGAAGCCAGACAAGTGGTGCTGAAGGTCAATACAGAAAAGACAAAAGTGGTGAGGATCATAGCATGAAACCAAGACAAGACTGTTTTCAAAGAAATGGATGTTACGGACATTGATGAATTCACATACTTGGGTGCAAAAGTGTGTAATGAGGGAGGTGCAATGAAAGACCTTAAGAACAGACTATCCAAAACAAGAGGTAAATTCATCACACTGAAGAACATATGAAGTTCCAAGAGGCCCAAGACAACCTTGAGACAAATAGAAGAGAAGGAAGGGAAAGAGCCTAGGTAGAGCTCATAGGAAGAAATAACAATGATCATAGCAGACCACGAGAAGTGGAGGACCTCTGTAGAAGGTCCTATGTAAATATCAACTCTGATTTGTACATGCATACACTGTAGTTACTTAGAAGTGTCTCAATTAGAATGCACAGTTAGAATGTAAGAGTGGGATGTAATCAATAGATTTAAATCTATGTTCTTCATTCGGGGGAGCATGGTTAAGTTCCATAGGTGCTAGAGGCGAGTTCTTATGATATCAACCCGTTATTCTCTATTTCTTCAGATTTAGCTCACACGGCCAGTTGCCATCTTGTATGGGTACCATCAGAAGAGTATATCTTAATTTTAAACAAAAGACTAGAAAGCCACTTTTGGCAGACTTATTGGGTAAAGCTGGTACTTTAGGAAGGAACATGGCCAAAACCATCTGGGAGACGAGGGCACCATGTGCAATCTAAAGAATGTTATGTCTGAAATGAGGTAATAACGACAGTGGTCTTCACTAAATAACTTGATTAATAATTCATTATTATATGGCTAGCTCCGCGAGTGGGAAAGATGACCCAAATCGCGCGATGTGATTGGCTACCCGAGCGGGCAAGATGGAGCCATCTTGCCCGCTCGGGATTACCAGCTGTATCCCGCAAGAAAAATTTCCCCAAAAGCCATATAATAAATCCTTTATTGACCAAGTTTGTTCGGTCAAGATGGCTGGATAGTGGCCTCGTTCTTTTTTTGCAAGTTTATGGACCTCGACTACGTCTCGGCCCATAACCACGCAAAAAAAGAACTTGGCCAATATTCAGCCATCTTGACGTCACACTTGGTCAATAACCCACACATATGACTCCATCGTACATAAGCTTACTATAGTTTATATTTTGAATTTAATTCCCATAGGGGCACTTGTACTTTTTCATGAAAAACTCGGGTTTTCTTCAAGAGAGCGAAATGCCGGCCAAATGCGAAAATTCCTTCAGTCCTTTAGAAAACTTTCTATGAATACATGTACTGGCTAAAGGAAAGGAAATAATTTATGATATTGCAGACGCGAACGTCAAGTGAGGTTGTATTTGTGTCTTATTTCATGCATGCATAATAATTCTCTTCAAATCATGACTAAATCGAAAGCCACACAGTTTCATACGCGTATGACTACAAATCTCCACCGAAACCTTACATGTGAAACCGAAAATCTAGAAAATATCCGGCGGAAAACGCCGTCACGTACTTTTAGAAGAAGTCGCATATATATGGTGAACCACTACAATATTTTTCATTCAAAACTTTTTAAACAACAAATTCTACTTCTCTCACGAAACTGCTGATAAAATAAAGTCATTGTTTGCTTATCAAGATCGCTGCATCTCTAAATTGAACTTAAAAAGCTATCACCGGGTTGTCCTTTTTCCGACACCCAATTTAGGCATTCGCTGCTGCATCAAAATCTCTACATAGGCTTATTCTTTGGTCAATTAAAGCTAGCTCGTTCAAAGATCCCAAACTTTTCTATCTTAACTCAAAGTCTTAAGATTACCTGAGAAGAAATCTGTAAATGGACGGCCCGAAATCCACTGCATTAGTTCATTTACGCATCAATCGTGATGTGTCTGCCGACAAGTAAATATACACAACTTGAAAGGAAGACCAGAACGAAGACCAGAACGACTCATTGCAATTGGATGATAAAAATAGGAAATTAGTTAATAAGTTAATCAAAAAGTTTTACGACGGATACGAGGCACTTTTCAGGGTCTTTGCACTCTGCTGCATCCAATTTTTTTTCTACTGTGAGAGTAATTCTTAAATTCAAGGGAAAAAATTCTATTGACCTTACCTGAGGACGAAAGAATTGGAAGAAAGCTTCTCAGTGTTCTTGTCTGTGGATCCCAGGACTCCCCGGCCAAGTTAAAGCGCGCTTTTTCATTT
>Ga0126343_10000743_pt1 | contig 13535 bp, 6 predicted proteins | sample Cyp2metagenome_FD_92531 | JGI IMG/M metagenome (GOLD analysis project Ga0126343, IMG submission 92531) | Coral microbial communities from Lord Howe Island, Old Settlement Bay, Australia - Cyphastrea 2 metagenome | ecosystem: Host-associated > Invertebrates > Cnidaria > Coral ... | reverse complement strand
TCCTATTCAGCAAGAGTGTGTGCTCCCTGTGCATAAAGCAAAAAAAAAATTTTGCAGAGCGCGGAAAAGCCTAGGTACGAGTTTAGCGCTACAGTGCTACGCAGTACTTGTAAGTAGCGGTTTTCTCTGAAGTAAGGTCGCAACAACAGGAGACAAGGGTAAACTAATTCGTTCTTTTCATTTCTTTATTTACTCTCTTCCTATTCAGCAAGAGTGTGTGCTCCCTGTGATGAGTTCATCAAAATTATTTCTTTTTTTCGAATGAAGCTCATTTAAACCCAGGTGTTAGAATGTTACAGGAATTATGCAAGCATGTTGCCTTCTTTTCTATCTGTGCGAAATTAACAATAGCATTCACATTTACCAGTTTAACTTTTACACTCCTGATTCGCGAATCGACGGATTTCAGCGGATTTGGCGAAAAAAAGGCACGGGTCGGTGGATTTGCATGAGCGAATCTATGACGAGCAGTTTTGGCGGGACTCTAGACGCGGCAGGTAACATTTTTAGCGGGAGCCGAGACGAAAACAAACGCATAAATTTGAAAATGTTGTCCAGAGTTGTGACTCACCCGAGTCTGGACGACAGCTGAAAAAAAGCATCCACGACAATCAACCACAGTTAACACAGCAGATCATTTTATGACCTTGCGAGTCTTAAAAATGTTTCGAAATTTGTTCTTTTTAATTGGCGAATCTCACCTTAGCTCTTTCTCTGTTTCAAAGGAAGCTCCTTCTGAAAACACACGATCAGGAATGAGGCAACCAGCGGGAGAACTAGACACCAAACGTGGCAACTCCTCTAGGACAATCATACTGACTGTGTTTGGGTCAAAGGACTGAAGACTATTGCCAACCTCGGCGGCTCTTCACAAAAGCAAACGAAACAAAAGTTAAACCCTGATAACAATTTGCTTCCAGTAATGATTTATGTAATGCACGTAGCTACATCTACATGTACCCTACATGCGAACGAAATTGGGGCCGCGCGAAGGAGTTTATTCGCATTCGGGCTGCACGAAAAATGAAGCGAGAGCAAAAAAGTGGAAAGAGAGGGGTGGGGGAGGGAAAAGGAGGGAACGCTTGCCCGCAAACCCCTCGATTACGCCCACTGGTTTTCACGGTTGAGTTCATTTATTGATTGACAACTTTGTCACCGAGCTAAAAAAAAAAAAGAAAAACAATAGTGTCGCAAAATATTCGGTTGGAGGGCAAAAAAGTCTAACTTTTCCTGTGGTTTAACCGTTCATTGGCTTCACGGTCATTTCATTCTCTTGCTGCTAAAAATTTGTTTAACCTGAATTATTTTATAGAACCAAATCGGAATCGTTTGTTTGAAAATTGCCAGCGCGAGCAAATTCGCTTTTGAACGGAAAATTACAACCCGTCGCCGTCTTGTTTAATTCGGCATTTCGTTATCTGAACACGAAAAACGACTCAGTAAAGCTTAGCGAGGTTGCCATAGAAGACTATCAAAGATCCGCTTGTTCCCGTTTGATCTTCGCTCACGATCGATGATTAAAACAACAGCTGAAAGATTTTTTAAAAGCTTTCGCTGAATCCAGCGGGTGATAGAGCCACCAAATATTTACCCTCTAAAAGATGGCGTCTTCTGAGTTAAATCGAATACGTACCATCCACGCCAAGTAAAATAGATCTTTGCTGAAACTAGCACATGTACAAGTTCACACGCTCGAGTTATTTCTGGAATCATTCAAGCGAACTTGATACACTTGTCAATCAAAATAGCCATACCGCACCAATCAGGAGCCCCGTTCGTGGGCGAACGGGTTTTTCAAAATCGAGGCGTTACCTTCTTTCCCCTCCCCCACCCCGCTCCTTCCAACTTTTTGCTCTCGCCCCATTTTTCGCGCGGCCCGAATGCGAAAACCTCTTTCGCTCGGCCCGAATTTCGTTTGCATCGTTCGGGAACGCTTGCTACGCAGGCTACATGTACCTTACCTCAAACGATCTGATAAAGGAATAAACGGGAAGACAGGCAGGGGACGTAATTATTTTACGGCGTGAGCCGTGATAATAGATATTTTTCTTATCGACTATATTATCGACGTTTCGGTGAAAACGTCAAGTTGTAAATTGTAATGAGTAGGAAATCTGGAATTCACAAGTGGGGCGCGAAAACTCACCAAAATCAAAAACATAAACTGTCGGTTGACTTCGTTGGTTTAAAAACTCCCTGTTATCTTGTGAACTGTGCGACGCCCATCAACTGGCGCGATGGTATAATATAAAACAACAACGTACGTTGTTCAGTGTTCTCGCATGATATTGTGAACATTTAATTTGCACAGTGCCTGAGTGGCTCTAAGGGTCAGGCCTGTGTGTACAGTGATTTACCTGCAGTGTACAGTTATCGCAAGAACAGGACTTACAACTGAAGCTCTTACAGCGAGGACCAACACCGTACTAATAAACGACAAAATGTTTAATATATAATCATCACTGGAGGCCCTTGGTCTTTACATGTAAGTTGCTGTGAATAGGCCAATCAGTGTAAACGCCTGATGAGAATTCAAGCAGAATTTATAAAGACAAATTTCAATTCGGTTCTCAATTCTTTCGACTGACTTACCTAATTATCTCCTCACGCATGTCTGAACTGCAACGAGGAGAATGATACAGTGTCTCCGGGCTGAACGACACCTCCACATCAGCATCAACAGTTTGCAGAAGACACAAGAAACCATCCACACTCACTGCTGGTGATCTCTCTTCCTCTGTTTTCTGTGAAGGTGTCTCTATTTCATCTTTAGCTAGCACCTCTTTTACATCCTCTTCCTTTTCATTTTCTACATCTTTGCTAACTTCAAACTCCTTAGGTTGTTCTGCGCCATTTCCGCCACGACTTACGAGTGTCTCTTCGCCTTCATCGTGGACAGGAACATCATTCAAATACTCGTCACCATCTAAAGCCTCAGATTCTGGGATATCCTCACTGATGTCTTCAGTGACACTCTTCGTAGCATCAGGTACAACAACAGGATTACTGGTGCCACCAGAGAGCTCTGAATCACCGCGAAGTACATTCACTTCTTCCTGTTTGTCCTGGTGTCTAACAGGCTCTTTCTGCGAAGGAATAAAAGGCAGTTCTTGTTTGTTCCCATCTGGAAGACTAAGGTCACTTAAATCCAAGCTTTCCTCATCGTCTTCATCACTCTGCTCTTCCAATTTATTTGACTGTTGAAGCGTCAGTGACACTTTATCCTTTGGTTCCTGATCCTTTCCATCCATTGACCCAACCCCTAAATCCTGCTGTTTTCCCTCTTGTGTAAGTACGGGCTCCATGCCAAGCTTTTGGGCTTTTTCGGACAACTCACTTATTTCCTCACTTGGCAAACTTTGCTGTTTCACTAAGTTTTCCTTTGCTGGTTTCACAACCGCTGCGTTTGGAGTAGCTTCGGAGGTCGTTGGCGTTGTAAAAGATCTCTCTTCGTTCATTCCATGATCATGGGAAGTACTGCTACCATCCATGGTGGTCTCAATAACTGTTGTCGAGGGTGAAGGATCTGGCAGACCCGACACAGGAATGCTTCTCTCCAAAGGTTTTTCAGGAAGGACAAATGGTTGGTTAGAGGGGTAGGCGTCTGGAGGCATTTGCTTTGTATCCTGACCATTCACGATAACTGTTCTTGTTGGAAAGCCACTCACGAAAGGCTGATGAATAAAAAAAGTACAATGTACTACCTTTGTTAGCTTCACGTTCAAGTTCATTTACAAAGACATTTTTTTTTCTCAGTGCCTGTTTTAACTGCTCAAGTTTGCGGACAACAAAAACGCAAAGGATGAGTACCATCATTCTGCTTACATTCCATGTACTTGCATATGTAGAAGAAACGCATGTACATGTATATAACATTAGACTACAGCATATAACAGTATGTCAGCACAACATTTCAGTGGTGTACAGCAGCAACCGTAAAGTTCAACACTTGAAACAAACTCTTTTGCTCAGCCGCTTTCTCGGCTAAATTTCTGCTGTTTTCTCGACACCAGAGGGGGCTGATTTTCCTGAGCATACGCCGGTAATTCAAGTCTAGCCTCTTTTTGAATGTCAAGATACTAAAACTGACTGCTGAGCATTTGTTTCAAAATGGCGGCTGTTGATGTCAAATTCTGGGCTTCTTTGGAGACTAATTTCTTGGGATAGAATGCACTTTAGAAGCTCAAACTTCAGTGAGTAACTAAACTTAATATAAACTTTTTATTGGTGTTGGCAAAAAAATACGCTTTTTTGAGTGACCTCCTCCATAAGAACTGAAATAATATAACGCACAGAAAATCTGAGATTGAAAGCCATGCAAGTGAAAACAAACCTTGTCAACTTGAGCCTCATCCCTGCCATTCACAATGCCTCTCTCCATTCTATGAGGTTCAAACCCTTCTGGCCTCTGATCTCCATAACTCCTGTAGCGGTCTTGTCTTCCATCATCCCTGCCATTCACGATGCCTCTCTCCATTCGATGAGGTTCAAACCCATCTGGCCTCTGACCTCCATAACTCCTGTAGCCGTCCTGTCTTCCATCATGGTAATGTGCGTGAAGCCCATCCTGATTATAAGGTCCTGGTTGGTTTCTGTGAGTCAGGAATGTCTTTTGTAACTCTGTCCTGGGCTCATAAGGCGCTGCAGGTCTTGTTCCTTGTGACTGTCCATGAGGAATATCAGGGTGCATGTATCTAGGATCTGGTGGAACATTCCTTGGGAATTCTCCATGAGGTGGTTGTCTGTCATAGAACAGGCCACCTGGTGATGTAGAATATTGATCGGGGGCCCTGTAATAGACATTTTCTGGCTCCCTGCTACTTGCCGCAAACTGGCCTTGATGTACTCTACTATCAAATTGTCTATGTGAGTCATAATATTCTGGGGTTTGCCACCTGTCAGATAACAAATATCCAGATGCTGGCAGATTACTGGCACGCTGGTGAGATGGATCATGGTAAGAGAACTCACTGTAAGGATTCTGCCGATGACTGTGATGTTGATTGACAGGGTAGCCTGTTTGTGGAAGGGGTCTGTTGTACACTGTTGAGCTGGAAGGATGAGCTGGTGTGCTTGATAATAAGGTGTTTCCAGAAAAGTGTGGCTCTAGGTGAGTAGCTCTCAAGGGTGATGATGATGTTAAAAGTGGGGCACCAGATGCCTGAAAGAATATTACACCCTCTGTTGGCCTTACAATACTATTGCAATTACAAAAAGATGCATGGCTTGAAATTGTCATCAGAGTTTAGTCAGCCTTAATAAATTTTAAGTCATGTACTATAAATGTACATCTTTAAAATTGTTAGTTTAATCTCTATTCCCAGCTTTAGACATATTCTTCTTCTATCACAGGATCACAAACGAAAGCAAGTTGCCAACAAAGTGAGCTGACAAAGAACGTATATATAGCTGTTTCGGCAAAGGTTGTCCCTCAAAAGCAAAAAGCGTGAGCGACAATGCCGATTGGTATTATAGCTAGAAAGAGTTTGGCGTTGATTGATTAGGGTTCAAGGTGTTTACCAATAAGAAAAGAGAAAGCATAAATACATTTGTTTGTCTTGTTTCAATCTATGTCATTGAAACACCTAAAGCCTCAATCAAGGAACATGAACCCCCATTACACATAATATCTTTTGGCAATGTTGCGAATGGTTTTGTTGGACAACCTTTCTCAAAACAGCTGTATGCAGTATACTATATGCACTAGTTTACTGCATATAGTTACATGTAAGTATTAAACATCAAATTAAATGTTTTTCCTGTAGGATTTGCTTTGGTTATATGCCATTCTTGTCCCCAGAGGCCTTGATGCTTTTGATCAGCACCAAGGATCACAACCTCTGGGTAGGTCCAACACTGGAAGTCTGCCATTTTCAGACTGAAACAAATACTCTGCACAGAAAATTGAGCTGGGCTAGAGGTCCAGAGGTCCAGAGGTCATGATTCTTGGTGCTGACCAAGAAGATTGTATCCTCAGGGAACAAGATGGATGCATGAACAATTTATCCATTTGCAACCAACTGGTTTGGTTTTAAGCACTTTAAAATCGTAACATACTCCAGCTTATGACTGAATAAAACATGATTTTGTAAATGCTAACTAAATATGTACTTACAGCATGATGTTGAGACCATAGCAAAGCATTCATTGAAATGAAAATTAATACTTACACTTGCAGTGGAGGCATGTCTATTCTGCAGCTCACTTAATCTATGATTCTCCAGCTCCTCCTTCCATCTTGGGTACATCTTGTTGATGTAATTTTCATACTGTTGCTGTAACATGCACAGTTGCATGAAAAAAAATAGCATTGATATTGACTTTCTACTTTGTTTTTTTTCTTGTACATGCAAGTTTCGCAATTGGAATTAGACTTGAAATCAAAATTGCAGGAGGTATATAATATTGCAATCAGAGATGACAGGATCAGTGCAGTTCCAGCTCTCAAACATCTGCTCATAAAGATAGCTCTTGCCATTGCAACTCTGATTCTGAATCTAAACACACCAAAACAATTATCAACAATTCGACCTGAAGCATGCAAGGGCTACGGGTCAAATTGTTTTTATTAGTATCACCCAACTAGTTGGACAGAAAAGGCAACAATAAAGTTAGCAAATGTAAGTTGAAGAAATAGTTATTTGGGATTAAAATGAAAGAAAACATCACCCTCGATTGGGCCAATTTCACAACTCAAGGACTATTAGTAATAGTCCTCTAGTAGAGTAGTCAATTAAAATGCAGGATTTGCATTAGTCCACTAGTTGGGTGATACTAAATTCAAATAATACCACCCTAGAAGTCAGTGTCACCTTGTAAGCTTTAAGCCTTTCTGTTTTCACAGCTAACAAAGCAGCATGTTGTTCCACCCTTTCAAAATCTTTGAGCAGTTCTTTATTTCTTTCCTTGCTCCGTTTTTCATGATCACAGATTTTCTTCCATTGTGTTTCTAGCCTCTTTGCATCCAGTTTAGTTCTGTTAAGAAAAGAATGAAAAGCAGTCTTAAAGAGTAGTTGTACCATCATAAAATGAGGGAGCTACTAATTTTTACTCCAAACCAAATGCGGGGGTGACAGAAAGCTAAATAAGAAACTCATCAAGCCACTGATACTTCAATCATCATTATTTTTCCTGGGTATGAAGTAAAAACAATTTAATTCTGCTTAAATTATTTAGTTTCTCACTCATCTATGCCAAATGTGAGTGATTTGCAATTTGTAATCAGCAGATAATTTGGAAAGCTCAAAAAGAGACATTATCATGTAATAAAAATTTATTGGCAAATCGTCCTGATAAGGCTTACAAAGAATGTATTCTTTAACGTAAAGAACTGCATGCAGCTCCCTAAAAATTTGTCTAGGGGCTCTTAACCAACTGTTTTTTATATATTAAGCGTTTTTCTAAGTTACAAAAGTAATTTTCCACTAGAAAACATCCTGAAACTGACGATGGAGATGGAAAAACCTGAAACACGACTCTCAAATTTAAGAGTATGTACATTTTCTTTAAATGTATAATCTCTTTCATAATGTATCGTAAACCTTATTACTGTACTTAGTACTACTTACATTTGCTGACTAGAACTCAAGTGTGAAACAAAATTAGTATCGAATAAACCAGGTCTCTCAGCTCTACTGGAAGCCTTCATTCTACAGGGCCTGTGGAAATACAAGCTTATTAAACTAGAACTTATACGTTGTACAAATCAACAAAACAACAGCTGTATAATTTTTCAGTCGAAGTCTCTTTAGAGTTACGCAGATGATACATAGCTCACAATTTAATATAACTGCAATACATTAAAAGCAGCAATTCTGGATCGTATAAGCTTATGATCGATGTATAAATATAAGTGTTGTTAAGTTAACTGACTTCACGTAAACTACCGGCATCGCTGTTGCTCCTCCGAACAAACGAAGGTAATCGCGCAGATTATGTATGATAATGTATCAGGCAAGCTGGAAACGCTCAAAGCAACGGCCTTACCTAAGAAAGCTAAAACGTCACAAATTGGTACAGCCGGCCAGGAGAAGATCTTCGACTTCTTCCAGTCTCTCTTTACAAAACATTCCAAGTTCCGTCCGCCATTTTTCCAAATCTCAGAAGGATCCAAATATGGAAAACAGACCGTTCCTGACCAGTCTCTTGCGCGGTCATTAGATGCGATAAGTAACGCCTTGTCGAAAGCAGCATGGGGAAAAACTTGTTTATGATTCAGGTAGTGTACGAAAATTGTTGAAAGAAAGGTTTCATTTATCCTGAGGCTCGAGATGTCTTCCAATGAAGGTGAACGCTCATTTTATTTTTCATTCTGAATCACACGGGGCCCTTTTCTTGAAAGTTTTGGTACCTTAACGCTTAGGCTTTACGGACCTTTACAATGTACTGCCTGTGTAAGACCCAAATATAGCAGAATATAGGAACAGCAGTGCTGGTTTTACCCAAAAGCCAGTCCATTCTGTTTCGTTTCCCGATAATGTAAGCATGGCAAACAAAAAGAGCTGTTCGGGAGCGGTATTAAACTGCCGAGATTTTCGAGAAATGGGCTCCAGCTCGTAATTGGTAGTTTGCTGGGTTATCACTAATGGCCTCAAGTCACCTGTGGCCTTGCACACTTTTTACGTTTTAGGTGAATCTTACCAACAATAGGCAAATTCATTCGTAACAGCGCACTCAGCCCTAATAAATTTTACAGGTTAGGGCCATAATGAGAGCCCTAGTATTACTGATAAAGTAGAGAATAATATTAAGCTTGCATTAATCTGCTGTAGGGTGCAAATAAAAAATAAGTAACAAATTTGCGTGCACTGGGCCAATCACAATGAAGTATTTTTTAGTCAAAAAGACAGGGAAATATAATAAACCTAATAAACATATTTCTTTTAACTGCAGATAAACCGCCATCAGAAAAAAGAGACGAACACAGTGATGGAGCCACAGGAGGACAAGAAGAAGACAAGCAGGAAGAGGACTGTGAGTAATGTGAATAAGAAATACCGGTAATTTTTATTTTATGTAAATAAGCACATAAGCAGTAGATCATCATATGATCTACTTCTGTAGTGAACATTGTTCAGTTGCATGTTTACAATTAGTGCCATGTTAAAAGAACAACAGTGGGAGCAGATCCCTCTATATTTTAATTTGTGTATATCTCATGCAGGACTTGGGGTCTCTTTCTAAGTCAGGTCTGTCTACTATTCTAGCCTTTCATGCAGTAGCACCTCCATCTTTCCATCTGGCACACCATCTTTCTCGTTCATCTTTTCTACCAAAACGAAGGTCTGTATTAGTGGACAGGTCAGGAGATTGGTCAGTTATAGGATATCAGATTTACTCAGGAAATCTTATTTAGCTTCTCTGTCAAACCTGCTTGTGGTTATTGTGTTCTCAGGCAAGACATTTAATCCTCACTGATGCATGCATTTAATAAAATGCTGCAGGAGCAACAAGCTGAAGGTAGCATCCAGTAAGAAGAGAGCAGCACTTCTAATGACTACATGCTAAAAACAAACAATGATATAGTTACTTGTTTTTATCAATGCCTGGTATTGTAGATGCTAAGAAAAGACTCTACCAAACATGTGACTTGTCCAGTACTGTCCTATTAGGAAAATCCATGTTCCTCCCCATGCCAAGTAAAAAGTAACGTTAAGTAGCTCTTTCTACCAGTCAAGTGGAGTCACAGATCAGACAAAAAGCCTCCTCTAAATACAGCTTGAAAATGAGACGAAAAAAAGACGCCCAAGAAAACAAATTCAACTTCAGCTGAATATCAACTGCATCATCAATCAACATGTGAAATTCTGAGCGCTTTTGTCCTGTATAAAGAGAATTATGCGCCAAAATAAAACTTGCCCAATTTTAGTTTCATCCCTTGTCTCTTTTCTCCTTCTCTCCACCGATGACAGTTAATATTTAACGCTACTCGAAACTTGAGACGTAATCTTAACTTGAGCTTCATGATTACAAACCGGCATGCGAGATATTCGAAATGTAAGCCGCCTTCGCGTCAGTCAAATCCCTTCTAAACGACTAAAAAAGAAACAAGGACTCAAGTAAATAATAGTGCATTTAATTTCAACTCCAATAAAGTGTTCGGGTTCCCTGTGTAGGTACTGTAGATATTCTTGGACTTGCTCCTCCCAGTTCTTATTCCTCCTTCCACTTACACACTCACACCCAGGTTAAATACACCATGAGAGTTTAAAATACCCATAAATTGTTTCTTGTAGACAGCTGCCAGGATGCATGAGATCCTGAAATTTATGTCATCTGTCTTCATCCAGAGTTGTCTGGTATCACCATAATGCACCAGACTCAAACTTCGCCCTGTGCACACACTGCACGGTTACCTTGTTAATTATTAGTCTTTTATTTTGTGCAAAAGTCTTTACCAGTGGTGATAATCTAGCCACAGCAAAACTAACACATAAACTGTAACATTTTTTTATTAAAATTTAGCATCAGTGAGTTTTCTGGAAAAATTACTGGCCAAATTTAAACCACTGTCCAGTGATGAAGCTTTGCCAGAAAAGGAAAAACCAGAACAGTTGTTAGAGGAAGTGACATTTGCTGGGGTTGGAAAATACATCAAGGAAGGACAATGTGAGTATACTTGGTAGATTAAACTTTTGCCTTTTATTTCACATCAAGGCAAGTTCTTAACCTGGATCTCTCTGGCATCTCACTTACTACCATGTTATTTGCTTTCTTCATCCCTTATTTGAGAGTCATCTAGTACTCTACCAATCTCTTTTGATACGTGGCGTTTGATCAGCACATCAAATTCAGAGGGAGATATGATATTAATAGAAGTATTATTATCCTATTATAACCCACTATTGATGAACTGTTGTCAGTTGGCCTGTGATGGTATCAATAAGTTTACAGTGGATACTGTCAAGCTTATCAACAATATTTAGTATTTATTTTTCTCAAAAATGATTTTTTAAACTTACATGTTCAAACCTTTTTCTGCAAGCAAGTCTTGAAGCTAATCACAGTTTGGAGTTCATTACTTGAAAAATAACTCTTTACTACCAACTACCATGTCTTTTTAACTTTAAATTGTGTAAAATAAGATTACCGGTTTATATTTTATGGATAACAATCTCCCTCCTAGACTCACCTATTTTCAAACTCAGTATGATTGCTTGATATACTATACGACGTACGGCACTGTTGAATAGTAAAACTCAACAGCGAATGGACGGTGTAACTTCTGACCCTGATATTCACGTCTGCTGTGATTAATATTCTATATGTCACCAGGTAAAAATATTATCATCATGACTGGGGCAGGCATTTCAACTGCAGCAGGAATTCCAGACTTCAGATCTCCAGGCACTGGTCTTTACGATAACTTGCAAAAATATGACTTACCCCATCCCCAGGCAGTATTTGAGATAGGTTTCTTCAGGGTAAGCAGTCGCAGTATTTTGAGTTATAATTCTGGCCACGTACAAAATTACCTTTAAGTTAGTTAATTAAATGGCGCATGTAGGAAACCTGAAAATCACAGTTAAGTAAGATAGAAAAACACCACCTGGATTTTAATGATAAACTACAAAGTAACAAGGATGGCTAAGGGGAATGATATTAACTTACATTACAAACAACAAATTTGAAAAATTGAGGCTAAATGTTTCAATATGGGCAAACCGGGACATAGCTCCTTTAAGCTGTTGTCGATAAATAGCTGTGAAGTTGTTTCTTAACTTTAATTTCTTAGCAATAATTATTAATAATCTATATGTACATGTAAGTTAGTTAAACTTTACTATCTGTTGTCTTATTCAATCAATAGTCAAACCCAGAACCATTCTTCACATTAGCTAAAGAGCTTTATCCCGGGCAGTTCAAAGTAAGTATTGTAGATTAGATCTGATTCAGAAATCTAGATGTACCAGTCCTGTAACTCTAATGCCTGTGGGTCAAACATTTTAGTACAGTACCTCTCACCCTTAGTTGAAAAATTTGGACTATATAATACAACTGGCACATGACACATGCCAACTTGACTGACTGTAAGAGAAGAGAGAGTACACCTGTGTGATGAAATGTTACTGCAAACAAAGTTTAATGTTTGGCTATTTGAACTCCTCCTGGAACTTGTATGGGGAAATTCTCACATTGTCTTCAGTTCTAAACCTTACGAGCTTTCTTTTCCAGAATTTTTTCTGGCCCTTTGACTCAGAAAAACTTAGTCTGAGTAGGTACCTACATTGTAATATAGACCACAAGATGTACCATTCTTAATTTGTAAGTCATCACTATTCTTTACTTCATTAATTTACAGTATGTGTTATTTATTTAGTCATTTATTTGTATTTAATAAAATGTAATTATAGAAAAAACTGAATTTAAATAATGTCATGTTTTCATTTAATCTTCAGCCCACAATTACGCACTATTTTATCCAGTTATTACATGAAAAAGGGTTGTTACTGCGCAATTACACTCAGGTAAGATGGCTGATGTTTTAATTAGACGCTAAATAATATTGGGGAGCTGGGGTGGTGCAGCTGTGAGAGCGCTCGCCTCCCACCAATGTGTTATGGGTTCGATCCCTGGACCCGGCGTCATATGTGGGTTGAGTTTGTTGTTGGTTCTCGCCCTAGCTCCGAGGGATTTTCTCCAGGTTCTCCAGTTTTCCTCCCTCCTCCAAAATCAACATCTCTAAATTCCAATTCAATTGGGAATTCGAGGGCCACGAGTTTGTCAGTCGAAAGACTGTTGTGTGCTACCCTCGATAAACGAAGTCAATTTATAAACAATTATTGGATGAGGTTTTTGTGATATCCAGAATAATCAAGGTTGAGGTAAGGGTTATCAGCCAAAGCCGAAGGCTGAGGCTGATAACCCTTACCGAGGCCTTGATTATTCTGAATATCACAAAAACCGAATCTTATAATCATTTTATTATACATTGAACGGCAAAAAGGAAGTCATATTTTTGCTCCTTCACTGACGGCAAGCAGCACAAAGCGAGCGAAGTTGACATGATTACCCTTAGAACATCATGCACCGCGGTCATACATGACATGACTACCTGTGACCTTGAGTGTCCTTGACATGATTGTTGTATCTGCAGTTATGATGTCACGGGCGCTGATTTTGAAAATTCACCGTACACTTTCGGCCAATCAGAAAAGAGATAGCAAGCTCAATGTATAATAATTTTATTTATTTTATTGTAATAATTTATTGTGATCATGTATTGAGATTCCAAGTGAACTAATTCTGGCTTTAAGACATAGCACATATACATGTGTTGTGAAGACAATTGCCTGCTAAACTCGAGGCTTAAATAAACCAATCTCATACCAAAGTACAACACAAGTAAACATGGCAGCCACGTGCAATGAGCCAATAACGAAGTATACATAATTTATACATATTTATAAATCTATGGGCTGGTTCACACTTTGACATAAGCATAAGCATAAGCCGACATACGCAGAAGCAGTAAGATGCAGATAATTAGCACCTTTTATTAGGGAAATTTCCAACAAAAGGCGCTAATTATCAAC
>Ga0126343_10000742_pt1 | contig 13538 bp, 9 predicted proteins | sample Cyp2metagenome_FD_92531 | JGI IMG/M metagenome (GOLD analysis project Ga0126343, IMG submission 92531) | Coral microbial communities from Lord Howe Island, Old Settlement Bay, Australia - Cyphastrea 2 metagenome | ecosystem: Host-associated > Invertebrates > Cnidaria > Coral ... | reverse complement strand
TACACCCCTAATTAGATCTAACTGACTGTCACTGTAATGTAATGTAAAATTGTAATTAGTGTTTGTAGTTGGCGTAAGTTTGTTAATTATCTTGTATTTATATAGTGTTAATAATTAATTGTAATTAGGGTAGCGTAGGGTCAGTGTAATTAAAAATGTAATATTGTTTGCAAAAAAATTAAAAAAAAAAACAAACTATGTATCTAATTTTTTTTAAGCCTAGGGTTACCAACTACAACTAAAAATTAACCCCTGACCAAAGTTTCAGCCACTAAAAGTCAGGTTTTTCATATGAAATTCGTCACCAAAGAAGCCTAAAATTTGAACATCGTTGCCGGCATTTGGAACAGTACCCAGCGACCAGGCTGCCTTTTTGTGACGTAATTTCGTCTGAGAGATTTTGTCCAAATGGCTTTTCACAAGCCTTTTGACAACCACTTTGGCTACTCCTGAGTTATGTTATCTTGAGACAAACATATTCCAAACTCCGAAATGATGGCACTAAAGATAGTAAAGTGGATTATCGCTTGGAGTGAATAAATTTTGCTGACCTTGTGAACGATGCGAAGTCAGTTGCAGGTTTTTCTTCCTTCCCGCCATTTTCGAGTCGAACGGAATGCGTCACATAAATACGGTCTGGCTGCTTAGACAGTCTCAAAATGGCGGCCTTCGAAGTCGCTTTTTTTTCGGACGAATTTCTTCAGGATGGCGGGCACTTCAGAGGCTGAAACTTCAGTGAATGGAAAAGCTTGAATGTTTATTTGCTATAGGTGAAGACAAATAAATGTAAGATTTTTTGTGTCACTTTCTGCTTTGAGGTGAAATACTTCGTCCATCTTTTACATTTGACGGCTGATGGCAATTAGGAACAGTTCCCACATTTCCAAGTTTTAATAGATACGTTAGTGTACAAGTGTTCCGACGAGGGCTTGGTCATTAACACTAACCGTCGTCCGTTGGGACGGGCGGATGAAAACACTGCATGCTTGAATTTAAGTCTTAAATGAGTAACTGATATTCGAAACGGTCGTGTCAGTTGGTGAGTTGTCGTTCAGCAGTAGCAGAGTTCGGACTAAAAACAGTATGTTAAGTCGTTACGTTTCCGATTTTTGTAATAGCTGTAGAATTTCGCATCGTCGATACATAACTTGGTCCTTTGAGTCGGTTGAGTACAGCTACAGTTGATTCTTCGAATGGCCTCCATAGACTGAGTCGATGAGCGGATCCAAAACGCCCTCGGAAATCGACAAAGAGGATGTCGAACATGGGATTCGTGGCAAATCAGGTATCTTCGTCGAAGAATGTTAGCGTTCAAAGGAGCTGTAACGAAGATTCCAAAGAAGGCTAAAGACTTTGTTAGCAAGGACGGTAGCTGAAGGGTGCTACCATTCGTAAATGATTAGACAATTTACGGAGTGAAGTGGTCGACTCTATTGCGGAGTATTTAGAAAGCTGTAAAGATTCTGACTCGGAAAAGAGATCAAGTGAAGAAGACGAATAAGACAAAGGCAAATTCGACTGAAAAGATTTTGACAGATTGTCAAGAATCAAGAAACCCGCTTTAACCGCGGCGATAAAGACCTTTACCACGAATGGAAAGCGCAATTTGTAATATTCGTAGATTGGATGAAAGTACCAAGATGGTGATCACGGTCGAAAAATTCTCTATCTGGCAAGCCATGACGAATTGTTAAGTGGCTAGGTTACACAACTAGACAATATCAAACTGCCTTGGAAAAACTTGATCAGAAGAACAGAGGTGAAAAGCAAATTTGGCAACGCTACCTCGAAGCCATTTTGCGTGCGTCTCCTGTCGAGGAGACTAAACCAAAGGAGTTGGACATGTTCACGGATCGTTTAACTGACGTTGTGGTTCAGCTTAATGATAGCGACCAGTATTAAGAGCTCGTAGGAGTACCTTTACTTTACATTGTAGTGCAAAAGCTACTAAGGTCTCTTCCTAACGCGCACCAAGAGTGGTTGCGCAGGAAGCCCAGGAAGGCTGGACTCCGTATTTTGTAAATGGTTACAGAAGCAAATTGTTTATCTATGGACTTCGAAAAAGTTAAGGAGCGAACAAAGAAAAAGGCAAGACCAAGGATAATATCGAGTCAAAGAAACACAAGCATGAGAAAAAAGCAGTTCACAACGTTACTAGAGAGCCCATACCCAAGTGTGTTGTCTGCCATGGACCTCACCAAGTAACCTCAAGTAACCTCATGGAGAGAAACATCCATTGCGAAGAGATGCATGGGAAATCGCAAAAAAGAATGAACCTTGTTATCGTTCTCTGAGTTCAGGCCATCACGAGATGAATTGTCCGAAAAACAATCACTGTGGTGTCTATCAATGATTGTGGAGGCAGCCATCACTTTCCTCGGCACTTCAAACGTCGTTTTAAACTCTGGGTCTCCAGGGGATGTTATGAGAAAGTCTCGCTGACGTTAAAGGGTCTAAATGGGCACACCCAACCTACTGTTGAAGCATGGACAATTAAATGTTTACCCGCCCTTTCGTCAGCAGAGAAACGTTTGTTCTCTTTATAGGAAAAACCTCCTCAACAAGCTAGATGCTGCGAGACGTTACAAGGAAAAAAAATGAATGCAAATGTCCAGAAGGGCTACGTTCAGAAGTCACAATCTGACGAGGCAGAAGACGGTCTAAGCTGGTACCTGCCACACTTTCCAGTCGTAAGAGAAGATAGAGAGACCACCAAAGTACGTGTAGTATTTGACTCAGCAGCACGTTGCAAGGGCGCTTTCTTGGATGACGCGCCTAAGCTTCAACGAGTCGTTGAGGAAATACTCCTCTGATTTAGACTGAGACCTGTCTCCCTAGTAGCGGACATCACAGAATAGTTCTCTCAGGTTGTCCTCGCTAAGAAAGACCGCTAGTATCACATACTGTTATGGAGAGATCTCGATCCCACAAGGCCTGTGGATGTCTATGAAGCACTACGTTTAACAGAGCATCCCGTTATCTCGCCCAGGTCGTCATTCGCAGCCAGAGCCCAGACTTAAAAGAGAACTACTCAGCACCAGCTATGGTCCGGCTGTTTCGAGATTTAACAGCGATAGCCGAGTGTCGGAGACACCTTAGAGGCGAGAACCGATCAAAACGCGAAAATAAGTTGGGTCATCGTATAAATGTACTTGGATGATATTTTTCACTCAGAGGGAACTGTAGAAGACGCCGTTCTCGTCCGTGAAGATTGAGCAAAGGTCCTCGGTGGCGCTGATTTCCGTGCCCAAAAGTGGTGTAGCAGTCAAATAGAGGTGCTAGAAATGATCCCACAAGAGGATCGAATAACTGGAGTAAAGCTTGACGACTGAGAATCTCCAAGTGTCAAGATATGGGAGTCCATTGGAATGCAAATGACGGTGCTTTTATGTGTATTGTCAAAGAAATCACCTGTCCTTTTACACGAAGCGAGCCCTGTTATGTCATATTGCTAAACTGTTTGATCCATTGCAGTTCTTGGCGCAATACATCATCTGAGCAAGAAGCCTGGCTGGAATGAAGAGTTTCCTGACGATTTAAAGTTGACCACTCATCAGTGGGCCAAACATTTCCCAGAAGCTCCACAGGTCAAAATCCCAAGTTGCTATTGACACTACGAGAAAGCAGTTGAAGACATCTCACTTAATACATTTGTTGACGCGTCACGACTCGGCTTTGCCGCAGTAAGTTATGCCTGATAAAGACACGTGAGTGGAAAGATCTCGGTTGCCCTGGAAACAGACAAAGCAAGAATAACACCGATTAAATCCGTCAACATCCCAAGCTTTCCGTTAATGGTAGGAGTATTTGGAGTGCGATAAGCTGAAACGGTCTCTAATAAGCTACAAAATTCCGCTACGTCGACACACCTTGTAGACGGATAGTATGTATGTAATCTGCTGGATCCCGGGTCACTCAAGACGACTGAAATCCTTTGTTGCTAATTTAGTAGCCAACATTGAACGGAAATCGGACCCAGCTTAGTGGCCAAATGCACTAGGAGAACAAAACCTCGCTGACGACGCAAATAGAGGTCTGGTGAGGAAGGTAAACAAGAGCTGGCAAAAATCAACGTCGCGTCCCAACGGAAGCAAGTCCCTTCCCTTGTTTGACATCGAGAGGTTTTCTTCCTGGTGCCGATTGTTAGGAGATACAGCTTGTATGGATCGTGAGCTTCATTTCTAAAAGTATAGCGAGCAAGACTTCAGAAACTGGAACTGAAAAGCAAAACTGGAAGGAAGCAAAACAACTCACAGGAATAAGTCCTAGAACCTTAGGAAATTAGTAACCAGAAGGATGAAGGAATTTTGAACTCCTGCCCGCTCAGTTATTGTAGCAGTGATCCCAACAATTAGCATGTTTTTAACACCAAGCCATTTCCTTTATGGCCTAATGGGTGAACAACTTGCACCCAGGGTCATCGATACACAAGACCTGATTACCAAGTGCTGGAGAAGACTGATTAAAGAATACCTGTCGACCCTGAACACTCAAAACAGATGGGTTAAGGAGAAAAGCAGCATTGCTCCCGGTGGTGTGGTCTCGATGGTGGATCCCGGCAACTTACGAGAGCATTTGCCTTTGGGTCGAATTCAACCTGACGGGAAGGTCAGGGTTTTGCTCGTTGTAACTGGAGGCAAAGATTATGTGCGACCAATCACAGAGTTGTGTCCGTTAGGGATATAAAGAGGACGGGAGGAACAGAACACAGTCCTGTTCGAGGGGAACGATGTTCCGGGGAGCGCTTGTTCAGTAATTAATATTCAAAGCGGTCGTGCCAGTTAGTTGTCGTTCAGCAGTCGCAGAGTTCGGACTAAAAACATTACGTTTAGTCGCTGCGGTTTCGTTTCGGATTTTGTAATAGTTGTAGAATTTCGCATCGTCGATAAAACTTGTTCTAGGCGAAGGCAAAAAAAATTAAGCTTTTTGAAATGACCTTCTCCTGTAAGATGAAATCCTTTGTCCAACGTTTACATTTGACGACTGATTGGTGTACTTTACCCGATGGAACTGGAGCATTTCCAATATTTTAAATTTTTAAAGGGCACTTTAATTTTATTTTATTATTTGTACATTCTTAAGATTAACTTTGTAAATGTAGAATAACTAAGGTTTTTAGGCTTCAACTTTTAGCCTTATTGGTATGCAAGGACCCTCTGAAAACCATTTGACGCAAAAAAATGCTATATTCCTGGCGTTTTTTTTTATTAATCATTCGTAGCAACTGACACGGTTGCCCCTTTGACTGGCGTTCTTCCAGTTAATTCGATAATCGTTTCTCTGCAGATATGGCAATTAACAAGTGATAGGCAGCAGATCATTGTGACAAAAAACCTCTGCATAATGAAAATGCTCCTCTTAGTGCTCTTGCTCCTGTGGAATGATAAGGAAGGTGCTCACGCAACACAAGGTAAGCAGACATATTGTTTTGATACGCCATCTTTTCTAATTGTTGTAGTTGATTGTAACAGATGCACGGGGGAGGAGGAGTCGAACGGTCACGCGATAGTCTTGAAATCATAATCGTATTCTTCATTATATATTAAGGCTAATTATATGTTAATTTAAAAAGCTTGGCCTGTGCTATGGTAAGAAACAATGTTTCATATACATTTTATGCAAAGTGTTACGATATCAATGTAGTCTAGGCGTTTCTGATTCACTCATTGTTGAAGTGTTTAAAGTCATTAGTGCTGTGGAAACCTTCCTGTCTAGGATTCTCGCCTTTATGTATGTTCTCGTGAGTTGCTTTTAAAGAAACAAAGAATTTTTTCTTTCACTATCTAAAGTGTGATATGACGTCATTGCTTTTGATATCAGTGGTAGATCCAGACCTCCTTGTACAGCGTTTCAAATGACCATGACCAAATCTCTGTTTTGAAAAGTCAAAAATTTCCTTTACATATGGCTGCCAAGACAATGCCCTGTGAGCTAGACACCCAAAGTTTCCAGGCCGTCGCACCCTTAAGTAAGATGCAGCCAATTGGGCATGAAGTGTTTTCGTTAATAACACCGGAAGAGATTGGGGGAATGGGAGGCGTGGTCGCCTGCTCTGTCCCCTAAGCAACTCTCTGCACTTCCACTAACAGACAACCAAAGTGCTGATAGTAATTCCATCCTAATGAATTTCTGCGTAACACTCCCAGCTATGATGGGAGCATCGACGAAAGACGTTTACGGCCAATAAAATCAAGTAAATAGGTGATAATGACGTAGAATTAGCCTAGAGTATCTAGAGTATCTTCATTACAATATTTTAATTTGATGGCCAAAGCATAAGAGCCTTACCTGGTATGGGCCACTAAAGGGTTTTGGGTAAAGATAAGCATACGGTAAAATAAAATAACACAATTAAAAAAAAAACCATAAACATGGGAAATAATTAAAACGTTTCTTCATGGATGTTCAGATCATCAAGATCAATTGTTCTGCCTTTTGAATTAAAAGATTCCTTGGCCTTACAAATAGAGTCACGGTTTCAAAGATTACTTCGATGGGGATTAATAGGGATCGGGGATTATTTTCAATCCGAGACTGTATGTGTAAGACCAGGGAAGCTTTTTTAAGGTACCTGCCCAGGCAAAAATCAAGGATTTTTATTTTCCCTAATTCTTTTTTATCATGTTCCTAAGCACTTACATTTGATAAACATATCGATTTTGGGACAAAATGCTCACGAGTAGACCGGAACGATAAAGCTAAACTTTGTGCTTTTACCAGAAGTCAATGGCATTTTCGAGTAAGGAACTAGATAGTTTGTTAGGGTCTTCAGCCATTAATCGGCTTTTCTCCTTGACATTTTCATCTGGAAGACTGCCTCATTTGATGGTTTCAGCGCATTCTCGTCGCCATAGCCTTTTCTCATCTCTTTGCCGCCGGGACCTTGGCACGAGAATCGAAGGGCTCTGGAGACATAGGATTTTAGAATTAAATCGAAATTTTTGATTGGCTGTTTGAAAACAAAGATATCTTAAACGGAAGTTAGAATGTTCGCGAGGATTGCTAACGCGAATGTAGGAAACAGCTGTGAACAGCGCCGTTGAGCGGCATTTAAAATGGAAGACGAGAAGGAAAACTTGTTGCTGTTGCAACAAAATGGTTCTTTTAAATTAGAAACCCCAGTTGATATTTTCGGCGAAGAAAGCAGCAGGGAGCCGGAAATTTCAAAAGAACTTGAGTTCTTAACGGGGTAAGGAATTATGTCTGGCGATGGTTTACTAGCGAAACTGTGCGAACCATGTACAGAAAGGGAGGTGAAGAATATAAAAGAATTCCGTTCATTGTTGCTGGCATTACTTTCTTCGCAGGAATGGTAGATCGTAGGGCCTTGTGGCTCGCTACAGGTTGGAGAGTCACCTTTGTCGAGTCAGCGCTATACGGTGAAGCGAAAATGAGTGAACCGCGAAAGTGGTCGGGTTTGTCTTTTCCTTGGGAGCGATCAACATCGCCTTCCACAACTACAGCGCCTTCCACAATTTTAAAAAGTTGAAACCTATTATAAATGCGGGCCTAGGGTGGGTGTTTCAGAAATGTCTAATATTACTAAATTGTATTTGAAAGAAACGGTGTGTAAATGTTTCTTTTTTCCTGGCGAATAATTGTCAGCATATTTTTTTGATTTTGCATCAATGCAAAAAACTATGGGAAGCCCAATAATTGATTTCCACCTTTCTATTCTGGCTCCAATCTCTAAATGGGGATGTGTAACTAATGATGATGATGGTTATGAGTGGATAATGCTTCAGCCATGTGGTGATGCAAAAAGTCAGAAAGTGGACCTTTTGCAGTCAGGTTTAATTAAATGATTTAGGTGAAATAAGGGTTTTAAAAACCAGGGGTCACTGATTTCAAAACAAATCTGACACTACATAGACCTACACAACATTAACTTCTCAACTCTCATATAATGAGCAACCGAAAACAGACATTTTGATATTCTGCTTGTGTTTACCACCTGACAACTAATCAGTGAGAGACTCCCTCAAAATGAAAAGGCCTTTTTTACCAATATTGAGGGCAGAAAAATATATCTCTTTCTTCAAGGCTTCATATGAAAAAAGGTGAGGGCAATTTGAGGTTTACTAAATAAACAACTTGATTTTTTCATTTCACAAGTAGGGTACTTACAAAAGAGTAACTGAGAAAATGTTAATGAGATGGGTAGAGTTTAAAAGTTGGCAGTGGATTTGAAAATATGCAATGTGTCCATCAATTACAAAATAGGGGCTAGGCATCAAGAACAAGTGGTCAACCTATAATTATTATCTCTTTGTCGGGCATTGTGGCGTATTTTGCGGGCTAAAATGGCGAATTTGGCGGGCTAAAATGTATTTTAGCCCGCTGAAATAAATCAATGAAAAATGAGAATGAAACTATCGTATGATGCAAGCAGGCAATCAAAATCGAAAAGCCATTCTTCACAATAAGTCTTCCGTTTATTTTAAGAGAAGATTCTGATGTAAATACCGCTTGTAGTAAATCCATGGCCGGTAGCGAAGTGCATTAAGTTTTGCGGCTTCAAGCCAAATTCACTCTGTTCAACCAATTATGCCAAACAGTCTAGCGGCTCGGGCTAAAATGGGTCTGAGTCGGGCCCAAAACATATTTATGCCCGCGAACATAAACTCTATTGTTATATTTTACCTTACTGTAGTTGTAAGGCCGAGAAAATCATCAACCAAGGGATACAGTTTTGAGTTCAAATTTTCCAGTTATATTGTCAATATACAATGTCCACAACGACAGTATATACTCTCTCTTGACTTGTAGTTTTGTACAGAAGAAGCAGCACTTTGATTTTGTCATCGCTAATGTTTAGTGTTGTTAAACATGTGTAGATATTTATTATACTAATTGGTCTTCACTGCAATGAATTCTGGATACACCATTCTGAGAGAAGTTGATGTATATAACATTTTGCTTGCTCTGTTAATGGTGCAGTTAGTTACAGGCACCATTGCAAATATGGTGCTTAGCATACCTAGTTGGGTCTAGGTGGACAGATGCAGGCAACACCTCTTCCTGTATAATGTAAAATGTGTGTAAATGTTTACTGATTTAACAATGATTACAATTAGTTTGTGGTCATTGATAGCACACATGAAGCTCTGCCAGTTAAATTTTCACATTTCGCATTAGTATAAACTGTATTCAAATTGTCAAGTAGAAAATAAATCATAGTTTAAAAGCCACTCATACAGGATCTGAGTGCTTCAATAAAATGGAAAAGATGATCACAAAAACAATGCCACCTTCACCTTCAGTGGTAATTTGCCACCTAATCAGAAAAGTTCACCGGCCCACAGTTAGAAAAGGTGCATTGGGCAAAACTAAATAAAGAAGCTAATTTACACTTATTGTAGTCCTTGTACACAAAAAGCCATCTACAAGACTGAGAGGGATTGTTGATTTTGTTATGGCCCGCCATATTAGCCCGCAGAGCAGGCGAGATTTTTTCGTGCGAGCGCTCACATCGTAAAAAGTTCTTCCGCCATCTTGAATTTTTTAGGCAGAAGACTGCGGACAGAGAGAAACTTCTACCGAGGGGGTGAACGATAGGCAAGAGGAAGGATCCATATTTGTTATTGAACCTTTCAGTTCACCCCATTCCCGCCTCAAATTTTATTAGGCTTCGTTATTGATAGTTTATTGCTAGTCATTTTCTTTTGCAAACTTGGTGGCTCCTAAAGGAGACGTTTTTTTTTGGTTGCGGGTTGTAATGTCTTCTTAAGTTCCCACGAGTCGGGCCATTGAGATGTGAACATGTTTTCAGCAACTGTGCCGCGGTCTTCTTCTTCCTCTCAAACTTCTCCCAGCAGCCGAACAGCCTCGCCTGCAGGTTTCGGTACTGTTTTCTCTGGACCCGCTTTCGACTCATTGGAAGGTAACGGGTTGAATTTCTGCAATGACTTCGCCAGGGGCCGGGTCTTCGATTGACCACTCCATATGTTGTGAGGGCGGATCAACTTTTAAGTATGAGAATGAAACTTGTATTAAAGGGGCACTATTACGGTGATTCGTTCTGTGCTTAAATCATCTTTCTGAATTTGGCTATTTTTCTATACTGTAGCAAACCGTATAACATAGCACTAACTACGTTTCCTTTCCCTTTTGCAATTCACTCAATCTTAGAACTTAGTCGTAGTTTCACTGCTGCTATAGGAACAGCCTAAAAATGTCCGTGATAACACAATGTTTGTAAACGATTGTTGTAGCGAATAGCGATAACGGTTGTTGCTCGAAAGCTGGAATGGATGACTAAAATTTGAGGGTTCTTTTATATATCGCCATTTCCACATCCCGCATAATACACCTTGTTTGCCCCCCAAAAATCTGCATAACCTTTGTTTTCCATTTCCCCTGGGTATTACAGTCGTCCCAAGAGAAACTGAAGACAATCTTATGCAAAATTTTGGGGGCAAACAAGGTGTATTATGGGGGATGTGGAAATGGCGAATACCCATGCTAGCTGATCAGAGAAGGTAAGTGTGATATGGTTCTGATTGGCTAATGCGAATAAGCTTGTTAAAAAAAAATCACTCCTCCTCCACACAGGCAGAGAGGCGCTTATTAAATGCAACGCTAATTAGTGTTATTTTTGTGCGACTTGTGACTCTTTCCTTGTTCATGTTTAAGGCACAATTTGAAATAATTGAATGAACAGCAGTTTGTGCGACACAAGTACGGTCCGCCTTTGATGGATCAGCGGACTTTTTTGCTATGGGCGGGAAACAAGTGAACGCTTTTATTTTCATTAAATCGCGTAAGCAAACAAACATATTTCGAATCTATGGCTGTTTAACTACGTAACTGTTTAATAAAAAAAGGTTTCACAGTCGGTCTATACTCTCCAAATAAAGCCGTGGATGGTTTAGAAAGTTTTCAGTTACGTTCGGCGTTCGATCGATTAACGGACTTTGTCAGACTTTGTTGCTATGGGTGGGAAACAAGTGAACGCTTCTGAGCGTGTAATCATGCAAGCATATTTCGAAGCAATGACTGTTTAACTACGTAACTTTTTAATAAGAAATGTTTTACAGCCGGTCTATATTCTACAAATAAGGCCCCGGATGGTTTAGAAAGTTTTCAATTACGGTCGGCTTTCAATTCATTAACTGACATTGTTAAGCGAATGATGCACGAGGTTCAACACCGTTCAACTATTGTTGATCAACAAGTGTTGAACATTGTTGCGGCAACTTGTTGAACGGATTAGAGCCACGCTCTATTTTCGTTCAACAATGTTCAACAACGTTCGACATGTTGAACGGTATATTTCAACATCACACTACATGATACACTGTTCAACATTTGTTGAACAGCAGTTGCAACATTTGTTGCTCAACAAATGTTGAACCCTGTATCACTCGCTTTAGACTTTGTTGCGATCAGAGTGGGTGAGAGGGAGAAAGAGAGGGATTGGGGAGAGTGAAACAGACATTTTCAAGTCGAAACCAGCAATTCATCTAGATCAAAGCTCACATTATCTTCTTTTGACAGTTTGTAAAATATAAAATACATTTCAGATCTTTTTATAACGTATTTTGGACGTTGGCGAACTGACATATAAGCGTTGGCGAACTGACACTAGAGGTTGGCGAACTGATCATTGGCTAAATGACACGTTGGCGAAACCGGTTACCGGTCCCATGAAGAAGCCAAACTTCACCATTTTGTGAGTTAACAAAGTTTGCTTTCGGTCATATTGTAATTTCTTGAGACTGGCTAACATTACATTTGAAACCCTACCCCAGAAAAATGTCTTTTATAAATATATTACTACTTCTGTTTTCAAATTTTGTTTTTCTTGGATAGTTTTAGTGAAAAACTGAAATCTCTGTCTGAGACATTAGTTAATAATAAACCAATTTCTCCCAGGTGCATTGTTGAGTTCTACACACATTTATGATTCATTCTAAGATGTACTTAGGTTGTTTTCAAGCATGTAGCAATAAAATTTCAACAAAGACGGCAGAACAATTGATCCTGATGGTCTTAACATCCGTTAAGAAACATATTAATTATTTCCTGTTTTTATGTTTTATTTTAATTGTTTATTAATTAATTGATAGAAAAATCGAGGGGGAGGGGGCGCTCATTTTAATATTGGCCGATAAAAGGGTGCTTATTCGAGATAGGGGGAGGGACCTAATTCGAGGATTTACGGTAGTTGCCAAGCCATCTTCTTTTTGGTATACTGATATTCTTCGTTTCTAATTTGATTTTTTAATTTGTATAGAAACAGAGCGAAATCAGGGTATCGCCATCTTGAATTTCAACACACTTTTAGAAATGTTATTACAAGGATATAATTTTGCAGTAAAGTCTTTACAGCATCCAAGATCTCAATAAACCAAGTAAGGATGGAGCCTTAAAAGCATCTTTAGTGGAGTGTCGCGTCTTAGCAATGTAGCGCGTCCGGTGTAAAATTATAGATACCAAAACCCCTGTATCAAATTAAAGCTTATAGAGCCGGTTTACTTTCAAACCATACTAAGAATTCTGAAATGAAATGAATTGTTTTATTTTTCATGACTTCTGAACGTGAGCATTAGAGTAACCCTTGAGGCCCCTTTTGAAAGCTACAGGTATGAGTGAATTTTATTGTTTTCCCTCCGACTTGAAATTTGTGAAGTAGCTACTTTGTCATATAAAAAAAAAACTGTGTCGCGAATGTTTCATTTCCAAATGTATTTTCTCTCTCAGAACGACTTTTCTACAATCACTCCATACTTTTTTAATCCTATTTTGAAAATGGCCCGTAGCTTTTAACTGAAATTGAATATGGCAAATCGCAGATCCATGCGTGAGTCCTAAATAAGCGAAAAACAAAATGTGCTTTGACTTGTTGCTCTCAAAAGGTGATTTACATGCTCGTATTTAGATGTCGTAAGAAATTCTGCGTTTCTTACACCGTATCGTCATTCATGCAAGAATTGTTTTTCCAAACAAAAACTAGAGTCATTTTGTTTCTTTTGCTGTTGTTGCTATTTTGTCAGGAATGGGTTAAATTGCAGTTTAGATCAACCAAAATAATCAAGTGTAAATTATTTCGACACCATAAAGCGATGACCAAGATTTAATGATTAATTTCTTTTGTTTTAGTACCAAATAAACTTCAAGAAATATACCCCACAAAAAAATGCTACAGCGAAAGATAAATCAATGTACAAAGTTGTAACTAATTTATGTTCTTACTGGTGTTTTGGTGTTACTGGTTATTTTACTTCAGATTGGATTTTAAAACACTCTAAAGGTCAGTCTTAAGTCTTCTTAGTATAACCCGCACTATTAATTATCAATTTTAAATAACACAAATTACAGTGCTAACTAAATTGAAACAATACTTCACTAGTGCCACCCAAAATTGTTTTAGATGCTGCGGTGAGAGTAGAGCCAGGTAGCCAAGTGACATGTTCAGCCAATGGAAACCCTCCCATATACATAGCATTGATACGGAACTTTACAGTGGTGATGAACACAACAAACATTGCGAGCAGTAAATTATACCAGGAAGGTAACTACACCTGTGTGGCCAC
>Ga0126343_10000741_pt1 | contig 13542 bp, 8 predicted proteins | sample Cyp2metagenome_FD_92531 | JGI IMG/M metagenome (GOLD analysis project Ga0126343, IMG submission 92531) | Coral microbial communities from Lord Howe Island, Old Settlement Bay, Australia - Cyphastrea 2 metagenome | ecosystem: Host-associated > Invertebrates > Cnidaria > Coral ... | reverse complement strand
AGCCATGTTGCATGGCAGGAACAATGAAAATATTTTGCATATGAAAGAACTTCTTTTCCCATGGGAAAAGGAATCTTTTGTTCCTGCCATGCAACATGGCTGCCGTGCAAAACCTCTATAGCAATGGCCATCTGCCCTATCATTTTTTTCATTTTATTTCTTAGCGCGCGCGCTCATGCATGACGTGGCGTACGCAGAAACAATTAGCGCGAACGTCAAAAATACTTTTGCCATTTTTAAGGAATATATATAGAGTTAATCGTATTTGGAAAACACTTACAAAGCTACAAGCACTTGAGAATAGCTACGACTGGTCTACCTGGAAAGGAACATCTGCAATCAAACCGTACCTGTGTATTGACATGTCCTTTACAAAGGCCAGACAAAAGACGAAGAACATAAGGAAGAGATGGCCGGGCTAGAAACTCTTTCCAAACATCAGCTTCAAGCAGGTTTGCTTTGCTGTTAAAGAATAAAAAGTTTATTTATAATGAAGTTTTATCTACCTTTCCAACCTTACAGACCAGGGCCGGAAGGACTATAGTCTTCAAATCAATACCAGTTTTTACGATAACTGTAGAAATTCAATATGCCGACAGACACATGAATTTGAAATTCATGCGACGCGTCAGCGAGCGAGAGCGGGAAATTCGAAAATTTGATGTCAGTTTTAAATGCGCCTGTCCTGTTATTGACAATGAATTTCGTCGTAACATTGTCAAAGTAGTATGCGGATCCACGTACGAGGCTATGGCCTCGTGGATCCACAGCTACTTTGACAATGTGATGACGAAATTAATGATCAATAACAGGACAGACGCATAAAAAAAACTGACGTCAATTTGTTAAATTGATAGTCATAGTCTGGAGCAGCCAGAATGAATCGCAACATTATAGATCTTACCACAAAAAACACTTTCATTGTGTGGAGCAATAAAACACACCCGATCAATCGGCTCTAATAGGTGAGTTGCCCGAATGACAGGCAAAAAACACACGCAAATGGAAGTGGTCGAAATGGAAAACGGGAGACTTTTCCAGTGACGAATTATTGGTTTACCATAGCTCGGATTGCGCTGGATGCATGAGAAAGAAATCTGATCAGCTTCCGAACACGTGCAATCAGGAATAAGAATTGGTTTGGGGCGTTATCCCATCTCTTACCTCACAGAAATAATAAATAAACGAGTGCCTACAAATTTAAACTATCCAGCGACAAGCCATATACTATTCGTACCTGAAGGGTTTCTGAGGGGTTTGGTTTTCCAAGTACGTTAATGCTTTGGCTACAACTCCGTTCTCGATGATCATGTCCTTCAGCTTGAAACCGTTGTGATTGTTCTGAAAGGCATGCACAATTGAAGATTGTTAATCAAAATTTAAAGTTTACAAGATACGAAATAACAGAGAGTGTGGAAAGCTAACCTTCGCAGATTAAGAAATACCCTGTAAGGAACAAAGAGGTTTTGAACATGCAGATGAATTGCCTTCAGATTGCTCACCTCGATTTTACTTGCTATACTACAGAAGCAATCGAAAAAGAGCGTTTCGTCACTTGAACGTTCGCGATCAAACCTGGCGAGGAAAACAACCAAAAGCTTGAAATAAAACTAACAGAGAAAGAAACCTTTGATCATTTCAAATATGTATTTAGATTTTACTATCATCCTCAGCAAACGAAGGGCTTCAAAAATAATTGAAAAGGAGCACGACAATTTTTGCATTTATTATACAAAACGTTGGTCAATGTCCTTTGAAACTGTAGCAATATTTCACGCTTCTTCTGGAGACAAAAGAGAAATTTCAATGGAAATTTCCAGGAATCGGACACAGTGTAAACAGTTGAAGCATTCGACAAAATTGAGCGCCATCTTACTTGTCAAAGTCCAGGTAGGGCAGGAAATGATTCACCAGCGTCCTCATGTTTTCTTCATCTCCAAACGTCAAGAATGGGATTATACGCATCATAGCTTGAAGCACACTGCTGTGTGTCCTCTGCAATGAACAACACACCAGTCGTTTAAAAAATATCAACTCTCCTTACCAGCTTTTACAGTTTTCGTTTAACATTAGTACCGAGAATTCACTGGTTCATCGACACAGAATCCCTTGCTTAGTGGTAGTTGATGGATTTCACTAATTTTGTCAGCAGTATGAATTATAAGGGAAAGTTAGGAGCTGAGCAGTCTTAATTAGTAAAGTAAATACAAGCTTATTGTACCACGTAAGGACTTGTTATCCTGTCCAGCAGCATGTCCAGTTGAGAGCCATCTCCCTGCTGGATGGGGATAGCAGGGGTTGGTGTACTTGTGGCCTCTTGTAGCACTGTTTCCATGATTCCTAGCACGTCCTCTGCAATGCTGGCTCCACCTCCAGAGTCAGCTTCCAGACGCAAAGCCTACGACATGAGACAACCACAAGAAGGTACATTCAAAGATCAAAATCTTCAATAAAAAATTGACCAAACTGACCCCTGAATAGTTTAGAGCACCGTACGACACATTTCCCGTTATAACCAAGTAACGAAATAAATCATTATTTGATCTATTAAAAAACAAAAGAATAAAATTCATACCTGGTTTAGCGTTCCAAGAAGGACATTGAGCGTGTTAAGAGTTGGAAGACATAGGTATTGTCTGTTTACCTGCAGAGAGATAACGAACTCAGACTTTCAGTCTACAGTTCTATATAATGACTCCAATACACGAGGACAAATGACTATAGGTATACTGAAAGCCTCAGTAGAAATATAAAAATTATAGAAGCCTGACGTTTGGATGTTTCTAAAATAATTTTCAAGGAAGAGAGTGAAAATCGAGGTGATATACTCCAGAAATATCGATAAAACTGAGTACGACTCTAGTAAAGCAATACCTTGAGTTTAACACAATAGCCCATGAGCTTCAGAATAACAGACACCAACTGCTTTCCACGTACAAGATCTTTTATTCCACTCAACCTTCAAATGAACAGACGTGTACACGTATCACTTGTCGTGAGTCTTAGTTATATCACCCACTACAAACATCTTCAGTAGAATTAATCACACTTTATGACATCTTAGAGCCATCAAGGGCTCGAACCGATCAAACTTGTGAGAGGAAACGTAACGCACTAGTAATTTTCTAAAAGCATTCATTATAGCGTATGCACGGTGCGTAGGAGCGCACGAATAAGTGTGTTGTAATACCTGCTGAGCATGGCTTCCAGACCTCCGGAACTCGACATAATGGCAGCCATCTTATAAACTTCTTCCTCGTCCAATTCCTCTTCTAGAAAATTAATACGAAAACAAGCTAAATTGAAGAAAACAACAACAACAACAACAACTGGAACAGGGTCTCAAAGGCAGGCCACCAACACACTAACCTTGCTGAGTATCCAGATTCTCCACAAACTCCTCAGTAGCATCTCCTAGCAGACCTGTGAAAAAATGACGTACGAAAAATAAAAAAATAGAAATCAAGACGGGTCAAATATCGATTTAATTTTAATTACTGTAGAAGACTACATAGAGGCGAGGATGAATACCAATGATCCAATATAGTCTCGCGAGTACTGAGATCAAAACGTGACAAACTCGTGTGAATCGCTATCGACGTCCTTCAAATGCTTATGTCGTATAGTGCAGTGTACCTGCGTCTCATATTAACCTCTCTTAAGAGTGGAAATATGCCTGTAGGAGGCTAGCATTTAACTTCTCTTTACTACAAATATAACGTCAACATCAGGCAGACATACCTTGATGTCTCAACAGATTTTCAGAGGAAAGATTGAATAATTGAATCTCACTACATCGCTAAGGAGAACTGATCAATACGTTTCCAACGCTCATGTGTTTTCGGTGATCAAGCCTAGTTTTAGTTTGATAATGCGCAAGTGACAATGGTTTCCTAACACGTGTAGAAAACCTAATAGCTGCCACTAACGCAGGGTCAGCTTCCCATACTACAACAGGGTCCCGACTATGGTTACTGACCAAGAGCATTGTGACCTCTGGAGAGAGAGACACAAGCAGGTGGTTTTTACCTCTCATTCTGTAGATGATCCTCATCGGTTCACCCTGTAAAACAAGAATTTAATAAAATAAGAACTAAGTGTACACTACCCACTCCCAGAAAAAATAAAACAAGTTATAAGAAAGTTAGAGACCGACTCTGATGGTAGGTAATCAAGAAAGTAGTTTCTTTCACTTGGGAAATATCCACAAACCTCTCCCTCTGGACACCATATTTTCTTGTAGACATCCTTAACGGGCAGGTCCAGACTGATGATCTTGCTGTTGACAAGCAACTGATACAAAGGAAAGAAGAAAACCATTAGTACTGCGTTGCCATAAAGTGTAATATACTGCGAATTAAACGTGCTTGAGTGCAAAAAAGAAATATCAAGAGTTACCTCCATGCCGCTGTCATCCTCGAGTAGAGCCACCAAGTCACAATCTTTTCAAAAAGAAACAAACCGATGATTGCATTAAGGCTTCATTTGTATTCAAGCAAGCTAGGAAAAATTACATTTGATGATAATGCACACGTTAAGCAATGGCAATGAATTACATTGAAAAGATGAATCGCCACCATATAAGAAACGAAATTCAGAAAGCTCAAACTGTGCATCAAATCAAATCATTCTCGGCAATAAAATGGTCTGAATCACCCGCAAATGACGGGACACCTCAAGGGGACTAGCTGTGACATCTTCTTCTAGCAAACTTCAACTCACACAGTGTCAGCTCATGACCCGCTTCAGTCAAAGCAAATTAGATTAACTTGATGTTTTCTTACCAGTGCAAATTTTGTTCTTGACGTTTCGCATGAGTGGACCCATACCGGGCTCGTTACAACTGGAAAAAGACAGAACATATGTACAACGTTACTACTTCTATCCTGTAAAGCTTGTTAATCGCTCACTTTTGGCTCGTCAATGACACACCCTTTCCGTGTCCGCAGGTCCCATCCAGCTTTTGCGCCGTCAAACCATACCGCCAACACACCAACCATACAACTACTGTTGTATAGTTTTATTTAACCTGTTACGTTTCCAGGAAAGATGTTCAAGTCTCATTCAGCTTCCATTCCCGGCAACAGTGAGTCAATCTAACTGATGTATGAGGGTTTTTTATCATTTCATTCCCTTGTCCTAGCCATTTTAACGTACAATGAAGAATAACTGAATGAGGCAAATATAGAAATAATGATAACACTGTGTATTACTTGTTCCATATTGTACTCTATTCTGACCTGTAAGGATTTCCTTGCATGCGTCCTTGCAAAAAGTCTTCCTGTTGAGGGTCCTTCTCAAGTGTAAGGAAGAACTCACCAACATCATTCTCCTCCTTCAAAAACAAGTAAACATGTTGAGATATATATCACTGTTTGAGCGCAGGACAAGAAATCTGGGCTGTTGAACAAATACAATCCTCAAAACTACAAAAGGACTAAACTGTTTTTTGCATAGCTTGCACTGAGCTTTCTTCGACTACAATACAAACAGAAAAATCGAAAGAGGATATCCTCAGTCTCAACATCACCATTACATTTCGAGAATTCCTTCATGAAAGAGGGGGTTCAGACCTCCCACAGTTCAAGCTCTCCATGAAAGGACACCCTAGGATCTACTGTCAGCTGTCCTAACGCCAGACGTGACAAATGGGCCTTTTGCAACAAACGGTCACATGGTACAAAATCCGCCATACTGGAGGGCAAGCTCAATATTATTCCCGCACTGGGACATTGAAACAAAGGCAAGTCAAGCATGACTGGTTATGGTCTCTTTGTTTTAACGTCCCAGTGCGGGAATAATAATGAGCTTGCCCTCCAGTATGGCGGATTTTGTACCATGTGATCGTTTGTTGCGAAAAGCCCATTATCAGACTTAGCATAGAAAAGAACAACATGTAATAAAAACCTCACGCTGCACTTTACTTACTGGGAAGATCAGGTTACAAAGCCGCTCAAAAATGAACACGGGAGTCCTGAGGTCATCCAGTCCATACCTGCAAATATGTGTTAAAAACAGCGTACGTTCGATGTTTCAACATTTAAATGTTATAAAAGTGTAGTTTTTGATAAATAGTTCCAGGGAGGGGAGCTACATTTCGTCGTTGGTAGTAGCCGGGTTCACTGAGAATCCGCCCGGAAACAAACAAACAGCTGCTGCCGTACAAACCTCTTGAGGGTCTCCACACAAATAGCCATGAATGCCTTGGTTTCTGTCTCGGTGCCTATTAACAGAATAGCAAGACTAGTTAATATTCTCTTGACTAGTGCAAAATAATTTCGAATGACAAACGTTACAACCATCAGCAATGAACTGTCCTGCGGATGGCATCACCTCTTGCACTGAATGGTTTAGATTCTTCATGCCACAATGACTATTCATCATTTAACTTATGGAACATCAGGTCAGCTCTTTTTAAGTAAAACCTACCAGTAGTCATCTCCTCCAGTAGTTCCAAGAGAATCTCCTGAGTCTCGTCAATCAGTTTTGTGCGCTGAACTACCAGTCTGACAACAAAAGAGGGCAGTTAGGTGACAACTTCCAACAATCAAAGATGATAAGATTCTAAACTTGCCTTCGATGGTTCACTAAATTTACAAAAAAAGTACGTAATAAACCAAGTCACCTTCGCAAAGATAGGTAACCATTCAGTACTGTGGCTACAAGCTTTCCCTTGAATTTCTGCTTGATTGCCTCATGCTCCAAGAAGGAAGACATCAATTCTGTCAAGACAAAACAGTGGGTAGGATTGTTTTTGCTGTTGGGCTGTCGAACAACTGTTTAAGAGTTGGTAAAAAAAAAGTGTTTCGACATCTCATTACTTACCAGCCAACATCTTTAACGCATATCCCTGGGACAGATCCGAACTGAGGGTGTACTGTTCCAGATAGGTCAAATGCTCAATTTCCTACACACACGCAAAGAAATACTCTTAACATTTACATGAATCTCAAAGAAAGTAAAACAGGAAGGTGAAAGAAATTTGCACAGCAATGTGTACCTTGGTTAAGAGCTGCCCGATCTGCATCAGAGCTCCCTGGAGAGCCAGGTAGAATTTCCAGTAAGTAGGCTGAGTCAATCGCTGGTACAACTGGAAGAACTCGGCTGCATTCTCTCCTGCAGTACGGACCTCCTCTAGATAACTGTACGAGCAAAGTTAACATAAAAACCAGCATTAAGGCAAGGTCTGTTCTGTTTACAAGTTGCCGACTTGTCACTTAATGGGACACTACATATACAACATGAAATCATTAAAGCATTCAAAACAAATCACAAAACCATTTTAGAGCAACAGATAAGTTGTCATTCACATGGGTGCAGACGCTTTATTTATTACGACAACAAAAATGTTCATAACAGATTAAGCTAGCGTTCGCATCACTGATTTACATCACAGCTTCATGCTAACCATAAAAAAAGACACTTACCTTGTGAGCAAGTCCAACATGTGTTGCTGTCGGCTGGGTATCTAATTAAGTAAACAAAGTAAAAAGCTGTAATTACAAGGCAGTGTGTTTTCTGGATAAGAGAGCAACTATTGCAGTTGTCGAGAACCTTTATGCAGTTTGTATCATCTGGACAAATCGCAACAATTTCAGAAGTTCAAGGAGGAATAGTTTTAATAATAACAGGCAATACAACATACGCACATCCATCTCTACCCCAACAATAAAGCAAATATTTACGATAACTCAGTAGGGCATGATCATGCTTAGCGTACGTACATTTTGTATTAAGCAATGAAAAGCAGCTGTTCACACATGCATAACAATTTTTTTTACTCGTAGACATACCTGGCATAAGGACTCTATCATGGTACAGGCCATCTCACGAGCTGCTCTGTTCGATGGAGTGAACAACACCTGCCTGAGCCACTCCTCCTCACGGAATCCTTGAACTTCAGGAGACTCCCTCCTCTTGGTCCTCTCACGCCACTTCCGGCCATACTTCTCCATCAGATGTCGTTTCCGCGCCTCAGAGCGACTCTCACCAGTCACAGGTTTGGATGCAGTTGATTTTGCAGGAGCCATTGCTTTCCATTGGGAATACGTGTGGCTAGTATCACCATCCATCCACTGTTTAGCTTTAATACGCACATCACTGGAACCCTGAACTGAGCCTAACGACTTGCAGTCTTTGTCCTGTATAGAAAAACGTCAGTCAATAGCTTTGTAAGCCCTCGCATAAAAAAGAAACAAAACATGTAGTTTTGAAAGATAATACGGCTGCATCTGGTAAGGTGATAGGAGAAGAACATTTGTATTACAGTGTAACCTTCGAAAAGTGCTTAGAAGTTTGCCACTCAGGTTCAATAAAATGTGTCTTACAAAGAAAGTCCCCAAACTTTAATTTGCAAAACAACAGCAACAAACAAACAAACGTGTTTTTGAATCGTCATACACTCCACAAAAAAATATCTGAATCAAGGTTGAACTCGATGTTTGAAGTGCACAGCTTGGTAGCTTTTTTCAGGGTAGAATGAACTATTACATCACCATACATTGTACAGCAATCTCTGTATCAATCATTGAAGAGTCACACGCTAACATACCTTGTTGGCTTTACTGCTGGGTGGGGGTGGTTTAACAAGTTTAAGCAGGATCCTCAGACATGGTAAAGTGATGCTCTCCATGATAAGCGGACTCCGTACCTCGACAGACATCATAAATAGAGTCATCACTACAACAAAAACACAAACCGTGATGATTGGCGAGAAAGTCGTTTAGACCGGTCAATAAGAAATCCTGAAATCTTGTATGTACCTACATGGACAATTAACTAGTGATATTACTGATTGCTTCCCTAAAGTGCAGAAAAAAGACTAGTAAGTTTCGTTACTCGGTTCAACATCATCTGTACCAAAAGGGTGACGAGCTCTTACGGCACTCAGTTCATTTGATTGCTAACAACTACAAGTCTGAAAAGAGATTGATTACTGTATAATCACATACCGCATCTCAGGCGCATCTCCCAACAAGTGTCTTCCATCTCGACCGCATTACTCAAAAGTAACATTTCTCGACTGATACCCGAGACCTACAAGGGAAAAAAAGATCTGTCTAAACTAATTTGGTTAGAGTGTCGGAACAGAAATAGTTCCACGCTTCTGAGGTTCAAACTAATAAACCACATCATATGAAAACGGATTTTCTAACCAAAACCACAACCAGTAACAAACGAACCGCAACTCGGAAATGACAGAGCTCAGTAGAACATGGTTACAGAACAATGTTTGCAAACATTAAGGTAAGGTGACTTGCACAAAAATAGGGATGTGGCTCTTCACAGATTTCAAAATATCATGTAGATATACTAACCACTGCAGGGTTGGACTTGTGACTGTTCACTGCCTCGCCCACGGCGCTGATCAGAATTTCATTGAGTTGTTTTGTGGCTTGTTCATTGTCCTTGGTCAACAAACACAACAGATGTCTTACATCACTTCTCATCTGCGGAGTACCTTCATGCAAGTTAAACTCCACCAACTCTTGTATCAGGCCCTGAAGAAACAATGCGCAAAACCAAGGATTCAAATATGCTTTATCTGTTTTGGTTGTGTCTAAAACTGGAAAAGAAAACTGTTTTGCCAATAAAACGCATACAGGAAAATATCGTGAACATAGCCACGTCAAGGGTTTATCAACTTAAAAACACCATGTAAAATGCCCCTCCGGCTAAGTAACTTGTATGGCAATGTCTGAGTTGAACAGTCTGTCTTAGTTAAGTCTTGTTATAAATTGTAAAAAGTGTGTGGAAGGGACGATAAATTTGCTTTAAATGGCATTATAACAAGCGTGCACAAATTTTTTTCGGAGCTTTTTTCAAAAAGCTAACAGTACTTAAACTGAAACAGCACTAGCTAAATGCTGTTCATGAACTATTCAAAGAGATAACTGCTTCAATAATGCTAGTTATTTAACCTTTCTGACACAGTAATACCAAAGACAACCAGCCTCACCTCTTCCACCAGTTGCTTACGAGTACCAGGCACCATGGCTAATGCTCTCAAAAGTGTGACACAATGTTCAATGGCAGCAGAAGCACAGCCATAACATTCTCCAGGTAATCCCTTTGAGCCAGAGGTCAACAGCAAGGAGCTGCTGCTAGAGCCTTCGGGACCTTTACACTCGCGGCAGTCATATTCCAGTAGCTCCTTTCTAGACGCCAGTACTTTCTGTTGGATAAAGGAAGGGAGAGTTAAAAGATCTAAGAACTAAAAATGCAAACTCAAAAGTGTAGTGTGATCGTGCGGGTGTGGGTGTGGGTAGTCCCGAAAAGGACTGTTGTTCGAGAGTAAAGTTTTGAACACCCGAGAGAAAGTCACCTTCAAGGTCAAGTTTCATGTTTAAATAATGACGAAGCCTAACAAAATATCCACGAGACCACTGGTGGAGAATAAACGCAGTTTGTTCTCTGTATCGTTAATAGTTTATCGGAATGCAGTGACAGGTTAATCTTTCAAACTATTCCAAACCTGAGTGATCTTGCTGAGCTCATCAAACGTTCCCTTGCACTCGACACAATAGCGGTGGGCTAAAGCCTGGATGGCCTTGTTGACTCCAGTGTTTGCAGATGAACTGCTGGACGCTGAAGACCCTGCAACTGTAGAAGCCATTGTCTGTGTTGCACCAGACGTGCTTTCCTGTAACACAAGAGATAAATGTAATTAAACAGACGACAAAGACACCGGCAGTGCATTTATGTGGAGGGCATTTTATCTGCACCCATGCACAAAACCAACTCGGAATAAGGTCAGATGGCAGAAGTAAAGGCTTATCTAATGTCTGCTCTCAGTCCATCTGATCTCCGTTTTTCCCACCAGCTCACATAGAATAAGAAATGAACGACTCTTTGTGGATGATCACCAGTCTCCTTTGCAGTTAATTTACACCCCCAAAGAAGGAACAGTCATTCTCCCTAATCGTTGGAACATAAGCATGCCTACTACTTGTGGAAATTAAAACAAAGGCAGTACCTTGGATGATGTACATAATGGTAAGTTTCTTTGAATGGAACATTTACTGTATTCACGGCCTTGCAGTCTGACTCTAGCTAATCGAGCCAGTGAGGCCCAAATGGCGATGATCGTTTACCTGCAGTGGTTCTTGCTGTCCATGTTCCAACAACCTGTTTAACAGCAGGTCCAAGGGCTGTCTGTGAGACACTAGTTGCCGATACACTCTGTCCGCTCGCTCCAAAAGCGAGTTGATGTTGGCAACCGCCTGTGGAATGAATGATTACGCAAACGTTAACCAGGAATACAACGCAAATGAGCATTTCCAGAGACACTAACCCAACGGATACATTGAATAACGACTTTCCCGTCACTTTACCATGTTTCATCATCTTTCCCTGAACTTTCGTTCACCCGAAAACTTTGGCAAACACATTCACCACCGTCACCTGTTGTTTGAGAATTTTTTTTAGCAAACATGACTACCTTCTTGCGATCCTCTTCATTCTCAATTGGATCCACAGCACAGCAAGGTCTAGCTGTCAGAGTGTAGTCAAACTTGGCATATTTGCAGAAACCGCAAGCATTGCATAAGAACGGGTCTCTCTCATCATAGTTAATAGACCTACCAAAAAGAAACATTAAATGTGGGTTAGACAAGTCTCCATCAAATGACACTGGACCTATTATATACGACTAGACGGTTATGTTAAACATTGCAACAGGAAGGAAGACGCACTCATGAACAAGCACATTCCACATTTAAAAACGTTTTCGCAAGTAATTCTGTGTTTCGGGCGACTAATTTCTTTCTGATGTTTGTCCGAATGGCAAGAGAACCATGAATTTTCTCCCTTACCATGTCTACTACGCAGTGTGAATGATAATTCATTGAGATAAAAGTAGATGAAAGAAGCCATCTTGCAAACAAAGAAGCAAGAAACAAACCTGCACTTGTGGCACTGGTAGACATTCTCTCCACAGTTGCTGCAAACTCCAGGATTAGCATTCACAGAAGCACTACAACGAGGGCACTGAAGAGTTTCAGAGGAGGCCTGTAAGACAAGCAAAGAAAGAGAAAAAGAGAAGTTCAATCTGTCAGAAAATCAGTGTTATGAACAAGTGCAGTGGCAAACGAAAAGCGGTTTATCAATAAAGATACTCAAACATGTACCTGAAAGTTCTCGTAGAAATCGGCATACTCAATCATCAAGTTACAGGCTACTATCGGCAGTGGAAAATCAACCTGCAAATGAGCGAAAAAGTCACAAACAGAAACATCTAAAAATACGCTTTTCATTAAAGAACTGGAAATAAAAATTTGAGTGTGACAAACCTTGAGTTCTGTTTGCCCAGGAGTGAGGTGGCATTTCTTTGCTTTGTGCCACAAGGATCTCCTGCAAAAGAACACGTGTGTCACGTGCTGCACAGTTAATACACTGAGCTCTTGCAAAAGCAAATTAAAGAATACACCTCCGTCCCAAGCTGGCTTCCTAATATCAACAAATTTACAAAGGTTCTAAACTAAGCAGCAAGACAGATAATAACTTACTTGTTTTTCAATTCCACGACTGCTTGCACGGTGCGATTATTGTAATACAAGTTAATGGTTCGAACCTGACAAAAACCAATAATTAAGGTCTCATTATTATCGTCACACTGTGACAATCTGTATAAGATCTAATACTTGAATGGTTGGTATCTGGTTGCCTTACAAAATTGCCTTAGTACCCCTGTCGTAAATCCCAGTAGTAAACAATAGCAGTTCTTAGACACTGTTCCCTAGGTGTTCATCATTCTTTGGAAAGTAGCAAACAGCATCTTACCATTTTCTGCCTTTTCAGGTCTGCAATCCTCAGAGTAACTCTTGAAATTGTGTGACTCCCTATTAGCTTTACAAGTTGACATGTTGTAGTGAAGCGAGAGTCTCCTTTGATGGCAGATAGCTTCAGGCTCTGCAAAATACAAATTACATGATTCAAATTCAGATGACCTTTGCTACTACAATAAGACAGAGAAGTACTTGAAATACAATATTATGATGATCTGACCAGAGGAAAAAAACATAGCTGAGCCGTAATTTATTTCAAGAATCATACATTGAAAAGAATGTTCAACAAACTCTTAATCAAGATTTGATGATGATTTGTTACTCACCTGGAATGGAACTTCTGGATTGTTACAAACGAGGCAGGGATCACTCTCCAAGTAATACCCATCAAATTCAACAAACCCTGACAGCATCCTAAATCAAGAGAAAAGGAGAACGCTTCAGTTGTGATTGGTCAATTTACGGGCCACTACCTACAGTGCGGCCCGTTTCCTCTATGCCTGTCTTGACACGTGTTTCCTTTCTTTTAGAGAAAGAAATAATGAACCTCTTAAAACACATTATTTCCTTGAATTGTACCACAAGAAATGGATCCTAGTTTCAAATCCAAGGAAAAGGTTAGTCTTCAACTTACAGATAAAGATAAGATAAGAACTTTATTAACGTGTCAAAATCTCTAGCGTACAACCGTGCGCTAATTGGGGACACCTAACTACCTAGTGCTAAAATTACTTTAAAAATTACGAGATATGAAATT
>Ga0126343_10000740_pt1 | contig 13542 bp, 11 predicted proteins | sample Cyp2metagenome_FD_92531 | JGI IMG/M metagenome (GOLD analysis project Ga0126343, IMG submission 92531) | Coral microbial communities from Lord Howe Island, Old Settlement Bay, Australia - Cyphastrea 2 metagenome | ecosystem: Host-associated > Invertebrates > Cnidaria > Coral ... | reverse complement strand
GTAGTGTAGTGACAGTGACATTTACGTCACGTGACACTGAAAACCATGTGCTAGAGAGAATCCGCCATCTTGTCAATAGAATCGTTGTGTTCTGGAGTATTGTGTGTTTTCTTCTGTTACGAAGCTGCTACAACTAGTTTGTGCATGTTCAGGTTGTTCGTGATAGTTCCATTGGCTGTCCACTAAAAACTAAGCAAAACTTCATCAATTCATAGTGGCGAAACACCCTTACCACAGAGGCTATTGCAAATTCCAGAAGGATGGGACTTACCAATACCTATTGTTTATAATTTTTGAAATCGCTACTTTTTAGTGTCTTCTCATTGTGGATTAATTGTGAAATTACCCTGAGAGTGGGATGAGTTACTGCGCACGATCCATTCAACCAATATTTCTGGTAATTTGGGTACAAAAATCAATGATTCGGTTCGGTTCAACTGGAAAAGTTTTGAAACAACTGATCCACTTTTCAGGTGGACCACTTTTCACAGTCGCACCAGTCTGAAGCTTGGTTAAACAGATCGTGCCCATTGAATTTGGTATCCACTTGGCAGTGGTGAGAGTAGGCGAGTTTGTGCGAGATAATGCGAGTTTAGGCGAGTTAAGGCGAGATAAGGAAATTTGCACATATTCTCAAGCGGCAAGTTAGGGCGAGTTAAGGCGAGTTAAGGTCCCAGAGTAGGCCTCAGAAGTTGTAGCAGAAAAAGAGGAAAGGGTAGTCACACTTGTTGAAACATGCAGTTCACCTGGGCATACATGTAGTCCACAATGTGTTGAGGATACTAAACAGGCCAAGAGAGATGTTAAACAAGCTAAGTTGGATATGAACACTGGTTTTGCCATTGCATTTGACAACATTGACAGAAGGCGCGAGCGCAAGCACATGACCAAGGATAATCAAAATTTAGATTTCCATTGGGTCAATCACAAAATCATCATGAACAGAGTTTCGGGTGATGGGCTTGACACTTCTACAAGAGACATTTGTGGTGTGTCGAACATCCAATTTCTCCCTACTGTCCAAGACCAGAGCCACCAGCGAAACAATTAAATAGTGCTAGTGTCTAGAATTATTGTGGAACATTTGGACTACTTTTCCTTTTTAAAGGATGTGTGCATTTTTCATATACTACACAAATATTCCAAGGACATGGCCAAAAAATCTGATATTGTTAGTTTATAGCAGTTTTGGGTTTTGTTAATGAGATGTGCTATATCTGTATGGCATGGAACCAGCAAACAGTAAAAATGTAACAAAATGTAGTTCACTAAGTTATAATATACATGATTGTATGAAAACAACCATTATCAGCTGTTCAACAATTATCCTTTCAATCAGTTTGTTTTATTTTTAACCTTAAATCAGTGAATTTTCTAATGGTGAAAGGTTAAGAAAAAGAATGGGCTATGTATCTTGAAGGAATGACCAAAAAAAAAGAATTATTATAAAATCAACAAGTGTGAATGATAAAGCCAATGTCTTTTAACCAGGATTTCAAATTTTATATTTGAATTAGTGATTATTCTTTGGTTTCAGCTACCCATGGGTGTGTTGTTCAAAAATGAAAACTTGACTGAAGACATGATTGACATCCTGAGGCACTTCCAGGGATATCTGCCATATACCACAGTTGATGGGGAGAAGAAATTTGTAACCCAGCTATGTACAGGAGACCAGTTATCAGTTGAACGTGCGGTGAATGCCATACACTCTGTTGGCAATGGTTATACAGGAGAGGACCGTCTTGAGGGCTTTAACATGCACTTGGTGACTGGCACACTGGAGTCAAAATCCTCGAGGTGTTTAATAAATAGTATAAGTTTTTAGCTTTGGATAATAAAACCCTACTGTATTTTCTTAATTTATAGCCCCCTTGACTAAACATGATTAAAATGATTTATTATGTACAGCATTCTGTTTGTCGGGCAACCTTACCAACTAAAGTATTCATCTATGACAGTGACTGTAGTTTGTTGACTTCATTTTTCTTCTGCCTGGTTGACAAAAGTTTTGAAACAGTTTAGTACATCCTTACTTATTTTGGATTTCAAATTTGTGCATTCCTCTTAACTGCATTCCTCTTAACTGCAGCTACGGTTCAGAAGATTCTACTCCGGTTCTTCATCAGACGATCAATGCATCATGTTTGCAGACCGCAATCTATAAATCGCCGAAATGTGAGGGATGACCCACATACAGCCTACCGAGCAGACAGAGATTTTATGGTATTGGAAGTGACGGCACGTGTGATAGCAGCAGCCTTTCATGTCCTTGGGTTGGAAAGCAAGCAAGACAAACCTAAGCACTTCACTATCCCTGAGAACCTAGCCAGCCAGAGCAAATTTCATCAACTTCAGTTTCTACATAAGGCTGCTGCAAAGATTGTGCATGAAGTGGAGACTGATGAGACAGTGATGAATGGGTCCCTAGAAGAAATGATTTCAATACAAGTGAGACAAGAAATTCTAAACCGACTTGAGCTCAATGAAGATGGGCGTTTCCCTTGCCGATTTCCCGGCTGCAAAGCCTTTTTTAAGTACAATGGGAAGAGTCGAAAGAAGCATGAGCCTGGTCGCAATCCCCAGTTGTAGTTTCAGAAGACATTTCTGATGTCACCACAGATTCAACAACTGCGCCATCTAAAGATTCCATCTAAAGACGCGAAGGAGTTTTCTCAGTAGGCCCGCGCGAAAAATGGGGCGAGAGCAAAAAGGTGGAAGGAAGGGGGCGGGGGAGGGGAAAGAAGGTAACGCTTGCCCGCAAACCCCTTGATTTTGAAAAACCCGTTCGCCCACGAACAGGGCTCTTGATTGGTGCGGCGTGGTCATCTTGCTTGACAAGTGTATCAATTTCGCTTGAATGATTCCAGTAATTACTCGTGCGTGACTTACACAGTAATTACTCGTGCGTGACTTGTGCTTGACGTGGGTGGCACGTATTCAAATTTACTCAGAAGATGCCATCTAGCCCCCGATTTTTAGGGGATAAATATTTTGTGGCGCTATTACCCGCTGGATTCAGTGAAAGCTTTTAAGATCTTTCAGTTGCTGTTACAATTATCGATCGTGCGTGAAGATCAGGCAGGAAGCAGCGGACTTGGATAATCTTTCACTGTATATAGCAACCTCACTTAGCTTTACTGATTCGTTTTTCGTGTCCAGAAATCGCAAGCCCGAATTTAAGAAGCCGACGACTGTTTACTGTTTTTCTTGCGAAAGCGAATTTACTCGCGCTGACAATTTTCAAACAAAGGATTCCTATTTCGCGCGGACAATTTTCAGACAAAGGATTCCGATTTCCGGTTGGTTCTATAACGCAACGGTTGAAAATTTTGTTTAGCAGAAATAGCTTGAAGTGAGCGTCAAGTTAATGAACGGTTAAAACACAGGAAAAGCTGGTTTCACGAGAAACATTTGACATATAGCCCTCTAAACGAGTATGTAGATACATGTAGCACTGTTGTGATTTTGGCTCGGCGACAAAAATGTCAATCAATAAATGAGCTCAACCGTGAAAACTAGTGGGCTAGGGGTTTGCGGGCAAGCGTTCCCTTCTTTCCCCTCCCCCACCCCTTCCTTCCACTTTTTTGCTCTTCGCCTTCGCGTGACCCGAATTTCGTTCGCTCGCACGGGAACGCTTGCTACGCAGGCTAGTCTGAAGGGCTGTTCTTTTTAAATTTTCTGGATGCTGTGTCAGAAGGAGATGGCAAGAGGATTATTAGACAGTATAAATATCTGATGCTTTTGTGCAAGGCAGATGATCCACACAGTGTTAAATATGCTCTTGAGAGCCTGTATCAGCTGATCCTTTCAAATGGTTTAAGTGCAAAAGAGGCTGAAATCTTTGTCTGGAATAGGACTGTCAACAACCATGGAAGGCGTGGAAAAAACATTCCCCATGACTTGGAAGTTGAACATAGCAACAACTTCAACAAGCAAGCCTATGGAAACTTATGAGTGAATCTGACAGAGAAGGCAGTTACAAGAATTAGCCAAGCAGAGAGACCAGTTAAAGCTATTATTGGCAAGGTAGATAAACTTCTGCAGCGTTCCATTCGTTCAGGAAAACATGTCCAGCATTTCCCAGTGTGTTTTCAGCTATCAAGAAGGACGTAGTTACAGGCATTTCAAAGGATTTGAAAGAGACGCACTGTCAAATTTGAACATGTCCAAGTGTTACACTTGGATAAATGATCACAAAAATAAATTTTCATCAGGTTTCAAAGCCAGATAAAGTGCTACGATGTGTAGTGCCAGAGAAGCCCTGGATCGGAATTTCCTGGGGAGTTCCGTAAGGCCAATAATTTTAAAGAAATGTAAGAAGCTTAATTGGAATTTCCATGGGGTGGGTCCTTAGAAAAAAAAATCCTTCCATGGGGGAGGTATGGATATTTTCTGGAATACTACACATTATCATTATCATTGAAGATGAATCAGCTTCATGTGTCTCAATCTCGTTCCCAGAGCTTCGTTCCCCTTGACCAGCGGTCGGAAAACGAGAGCTCTGGGAGCATCCATTTCGGGCATGCGCCATAGATACCATACATGCAGACTGCGCACTGCGCACGCACGCGCAGTAAAACCGGATATGTAGAATTCGGTTATTTCCATTGTTATTTGAAAATGGATGCTCCCAGAGCTCTCGTTTTCCGACCGCTGGTCAAGGGGAACGAAGTTCTGGGAGCGAGATTGCATGTGTCTATATGACAAATCCCTTTGAATAAATGTACCTGTCATCATATAACCATAGTGACCTAACTGCCGCCTGTTAAAGTCTTCTTTTTGGTTGCAGCCACAAGGTAATGAAACATCTGTTTGATGGTCTTGTAAAACCACAATTCAAACATGGAGTAATGAATTTTCTGTCCAGGTTGAGAAATTTAACAAGTACAAGTAAATAGTTTGTTAAGGGCAATATGTGCTTGCAATTAATGGTTTAAAGTTTCGGCAATGCAAGATGTGAGGCTAGGCAGCTAAAATGATGAAGTTTGTCATCAGTAAAATTAAGGTTCTGATCATATACAGCCAATTTTATAAGCATGATTGTCAAACGCCAGATGGCTTATATTAGGTCTAATCAATCATCTTCAAGAGTATGCAGGATATATATCAACTTTATATACTAGTCATCTGTTAAGCTGCATGTATTACAATCTGAAGAGCCCAAGAAAATGGATGATCAGAGTAATACCCCATGATTTGAAAATAATACAATATATTATACTAAAAATATTCATCTTAAATTGTACATCAAGAATAATGCAATATACAGAAAATCAAAAATATAGTACCAGAAATGTATGGAAACAAAGGTGTTATTGTAGCATTTACACCCTTTGAGCCATAATATTCACAAGCAAATTCTCTAGACTGACCTCCATACATTGTCTTATTTTATTAGCTGGGAGAATGTTTTTGAAGATCAACCCCCTTTAGTGATCATTATTATTGTAGTGATACAGTACTGATATTAATTTGATGTCAGTCACTCTTGGAACTATAAGTGTTTAATAGCATGAACCAAACAAATACCTAGTCTGTTAATATTGTTTAGGAGATAAAATTTCCCAAGGTTTTGTAATTAAATGTTGAAAAGGCAACAATGATTTTCTGACCCCACTGACTTTGTCGTGAAATTTCGGAAATGTTGGGTCATGAAACAGACTGCAGCACTTTGTATGCTATCACACCCTTTCTATAAAATTAGCGCTATAATTATTATTCTATATTCGAGTTGTGTGAAATCATGTATTTCTTCATTCTATCTGACCCATAAAGTTTTGATTGTAATGTTACAGTAGCCTGCAAGAGCATGGACCCAAAAACATAGCCTTGCAGTTTACAAAAAAGTATAAGTCCTATAGTTTTCTATATACAAGAGGATTGTTCTCTATACATACATATTGTGAACTGTCCAAAACTGCATCAAAACTCAAGTTCACCACAGCATCTAAGGCAGAAAATGGTATTTCAACTTGAGCTTCTTCAACTGATTCTTCCATTGAATCCTGCCATTGAGAAAAACTTAGATTATCAAGTACCATATTTGCCATTTCATCATCTAATGCCAGGTCATTCCAATCTCTGCCTAAGAAATCTTCTTCTTCATCAGACATTTCCTCTTCTGAACCAATATCTGTGTCTTCCAAGTCTCCAAATATTTCCTGCAGGATGCCATGAATTTTGAATGCATGCTGCAAATCCCAAATTTCGACAAAGCGGCAAATGTCTGCAATTGAAAATAGCATAGCACAATGATCCAGTACTTGTTGAATCTGCAACTCTGAAAATTCCAGTGTAAATTTGGGATGTGTGAAGTATTTCAACTTGCCAGTTGCATCCCTTTTCGTGAGATTTGTCAACAACAGTTTATGATAGCTGCCCAGTTTAGTTTCCAGTTCTTTCCTTTCTTCGAATGAAACATTGCGTTCCTGGTGTGGTACATCATTTGGTTCGTCAGCTGCTGACAGTGGATAACAAAGCGGTTTGCAATCCTCCAAACCACACTTGCAAGAGACAGAGCAGTTGTCACAGCATAAATGAAGAGGATCCAATGGAGTACATTCCACGTCAAAATACCTGAGTAAGTGTTTACGCCTATATTCGTTTGACTTCACATAATCTTTCGTATCTTTATCTACATGCATCAGTTGCATTCCTTGGTAAAGCAAGAAAGCAGTACTTTGAGCACCATCTTTTCCTGCTCTGCCACTCTCTTGCATGTAACACTCTACATTTTTGGCTGGACCAAAATGTACTGTTTGGTGAACCTGCTTACAGTCCACGCCCATGCCAAAAGCAATGGTTGCGACTAAAATACGAGTGAATCCTTGATCACTTTGGAAGGATGCCAGGATGTGTTCCTTGTTTGACTGGGGGCTGCAAGAGTGAAGCATTTCCAGTAACACAGCCTTTGGATTTCTTTCCTCTGAACTGTAAATTTTGTCCCCAAGGAGAGTTTTCAGTGTTGAGTAGACAACAGCACACTGTTTAATGGTCTGGGTATCAATTATAGTTCTAGTTGCTGCTGAGCCACAATCTTTCACCTCATTGCTTATCCAGGACAAATATTCTGCCAGGCTGGTATTTTTCCCCATGTACTGGACAACATAGGATATGTTTGATTTGTTTGGGCTTCCAGTAACAAAGTGGGGACCATTCATCAAGAGTACTTCAAATATTGTTTCCTTAGTATCCTCTGTGGCCGTCGCAGTCAATGCAATGAATGGGGTTGGCGGAAGAAGTGACCTGAACTCGTGTAGGCGAGAAAACCAAACTCTGAAGGCTGCATGTTTGTTGGTTTCAGATTTTCCCCTGGAATAAAACGTGATTCAATTATTTTACCTTACAGAAAATAAATTTCAAGAAAAGAAATCTCAATGTACAAACATACACATAATTTGAGCTTTAAGATCAAAATACGACAACACGTGCCTAGGAACGTGCTGATGTAAACATGCTACGAGGAATTTCAATGAAATGAGACACGAAAATGCGAAATATAAAAACAAGGTCACTACGCTAGCCTCGTATCATACTCTTACATCGGCAATCACTAAATAGAACAAGACTTACCAGTGGCAAATGACATTGGCCTCATCTACAGCGACAGCTCTGACTGAATTTTGGTAAATATCGCTTGACAACATTTTTCGCCATTTTGTCTCACCTAACCAAGACTCTGGTGAACCGTTAACGATTGAATAACTTCCATTTTCAACTGCTCTGATTTCTATTCGGAGCTGACGTCACTGAGTGATATTGCACTTGTTCTAAGTGCATTTAAGCGGCAGAGTTGGTCCTTCATAAGGTTAATCAGCGGCGAAACAACGAGTACAATGTTCTTCTCACGAGTTGGATCCACACAAGAATACACAATGGGCAAAGCCTGAAATACGAGAGACTTTCCAAATCCAGTTGGAAGATTTACAAAAACATCGCTCTTTGATTCAAAAACAAATCGCAAGGCTTCCTCTTGATGCTTGTTGAGGCTGTCAAACCCGAAAACTTCGCACACTTTCCTGAACGCATCCTCCGCCATTTTTAAACACGCGTTTGCGAGAGCTCCATGCACGATTTCTGCGTGTTACTTCTTCGGATATGCAAGGTGAAATGTGATTGGTTTATGAGAGTTGACGTCACTGAAATCGTTCTCGCCGCTCGTGTTCGCAGACGTTATTTTCGGCGGAACCAGTGACAGAGGAAATACGTCTGCGTTCGCAGGCTACCTGTTTTGAAAATACTCTCAGAATTTGCAGTTTCAGCTACCCCAATTTTTTTCGGCTGACGGGAAGTTGAAATGATTGATCTTCCCCGGAGTGTAGCCTCGTTAGGTGAAGCCATGTATTAAAGCGCTTTTTTGAGCCTTGAATTTCGTCTGACACGGGTAAAAATTGTGCTTGCGTGACCATCATAATTGTAGTGTAAATTACGCTTAAAAAGCATTTTCTTACACATGGTTTACTATAGATCTTTTCAATTACCCAAGCTGAATTTTTCATATATTGTAAAGCAATAACAGGGCTTTCAAAAAATGTATTTTTCATTTCCAATTTCTATGTACCAAGTACGAAAATTGCCTTCCAAAATGCCCTATTTTTGTTTTTCTTCAAAGTGCAAAACCTAGCAATCTTCGGATGCTTCTAACCCGAAATAAAAATGCGTTTCTGGGCGATATTCTTACATCTTTGTGTTGCAACTGTGATACCAAATCTACATGTAAAAGATAATTTTAATCGACCTTGCCGTCTTTCTCCGAGAGTGATATGAATATGTTTTTTAAGATTTCGGCTGAATTTATTACAGCCGCAGCGCGAAAACCGCAATTCTACTATTTGTTGGATTTCTTCGACTGCTCTACATCTGACGTTCGCAAAAGCAAAAACGTGGTCCCGAAAACGCGCGCTAGGAAACTCGGTAAATTACCCAAGCATCCCTTGTACCTTAGCGTTAGCTACACAAACTAAAATTGTTACCATGGCTCTACAAATTGTTGAACATCTTCATCTTAGTGACTTGAATATGCAGACATTCACATAAGGCGAGTGCAGATTTAAGAGTCGTCACAAAGAAAAACAAAGAACTTAACCGCGTGGACGAGAGAGGGTCACAAGAATGAACAAGCAATGAATGTTCATCGTCACAAGCCTAACTCAACCTGATGGAAGAGAGAGGGTCACAAGAATGAACAAGCAATGAATGCTCAACGCCACAAGCCTAACTCAACCTGATGGAAAAGAGAGGGTCACAAGAATGAACAGGCAATGAATGCTCATCGTCACAAGCCTAACTCGACCTGGTGGAAGAGAGAGGGTCACAAGAATAAACAAGCAATGGATGCTCATCGTCACAAGCCTAACTCAACCTGATGGAAGAGAGAGGGTCATAAGAATGAACAAGCAATGAATGCTCATCGTCACAAGCCTAACTCAACCTGATGGAAGAGAGAGGGTCACAAGAATGAACAAGCAATGGATGCTCATCGTCACAAGCCTAACTCAACCTGGTGAAAGAGAGAGGGTCACAAGAATGAACAAGCAATGAATGTTAATCGTCACAAGCCTAACTCAACCTGATGGAAGAGAGAGGGTCACAAGAATGAACGAGCAATGAATTGCTCATCGTCACAAGCCTAACCGTGAACCTGGTGGAAGAGAGAGGTTCACAAGAATGAACAAGCAATGAATGCTCATCGTCACAAGCCTAACTCAACCTTGTTTGTACGAAGATAGGATAATTTCTGATAAGTTTTCGATAATAAAAAGGAGTAGTATAAGATCTGCCAAGTAAAAAAAAGTATATGGTCATAATAATAATAATACCTGTAAGACTGTCATATACAATGCACAAAAACACTAATAAACAGAATAAATATTTATTCATACATTTTGAGTACCCAAGCCCACACAAAACAGCTGATGATCAGTTTCATTTCGACCAGTGGACCTTTGTTCATGTTTGTCTGTCCTAAACTAAGCAAAGGCCTATATTCACTCAGTGGGACATAAAATCTACTCCATAACAGTGCTCATGATGCCAATAATTAAACATAACGTATAAGAAATAATGATACATGTAAAACTGTAGTGGACCGGCATAGCTATAAGACAGCAAAATAAAATAACGTCTGGCCGGACAAACTTCGTGCCCTGCCAAAATTTCACCTGAACAGGCCAATGACCGGTGAGAATTGTGAATCGAAGGGATGTACAACAGTTAATTTCTTGGCAACTTCAAGGCATATACCACCAGTGTGTAACATCCAGAACATCCTCCAACAAATTCAGACATTTGCCAGTCAGTGTGCCAGTCTTCCCAGGAATGAACACAGGAAATTGTCAATGTGCTTAGCTTAAGGATGTACATTTTATTTTTAGGCACATGTTTCTTCTCTACAGCCTGGAGTTCTCAAAAAAAATAACTGAATTAATCGAATTTTTACAATAAAAGTACAGGATAAAGTCTTACCATATGTTTGTAGCTTTGGTTGAAGAATCGTTGCTAAGTCTCGAACCGGGAGCAGGGAGCCGGCCGATCGACACCACGACAAATCTGTGAATGAAAACACGGCTGTTAGCTCATTCAATTCGTCTCAGCTGTAGAAGTTCATCACTAGAACTTCAGCATGCAGATAACAAAACAGTGGAAAATTAATCTTACATGTAAATGAGGCAGATACAGAATATATTCGCTCAAAATGGCGCCTGATCTTGCATAACCCCGCTTATAGGGCTTGTATGAATCCAAAAAAACGTTTTTTCCCGCAAACGCGATCACTTTAGCCAGTATGGTTGGCGGAATGGTGCAAAATTCACAAAGTTTATATTTATTCACATTCAACGCTTTAATTATAATTCACGAATATATTTACCCACATTCAACAACTAAATTCACATTCAAGAAATATATTAATTCACATTTAACGACGTGTTTCTTAATCACGAATATATTTACTCTCATTTACGAGATGCATTCATTTACATTCAACGGTTTGTAATCATTCACATTCACGATCGAAATATTGGTGCAACACGGTGCAATATTAATTCAGCATTTTCTGCACATCACCTACGCGCATTATTTGGTCCCAGCTCTCGCTCCATAATTTCTGAACGCAATATAGGCCGGGACGAGGGGACGACTATTATATGAAGGGGCAGAGCAAAGACCAAAGACCCCAAACACAAATTTTACAAGGGCTAGCGGAGATAACAGACTACTCGGTGATTTTGGATGAGCAGGTAGATAATCCCGTAGAACGTTTTATGAGTGATCATGGGACTTTGGGTATTTCTTAGTGACCGGACATCTCCGAGCTCAACGGGATGGAATCAGGGAGTGTACTTGCGTTCTTTTCGCTTGTAAATGTTCTACTAGTAACAGAAGTAGCATTGTCTTAGATTTGTTCCCCACAGCGACGCAAAGGCGGAGTGGTAGCCATCAAGGATGCGAAGTGATCATACTGTGATCCTGTAATTACGTATGTGTGAAAATGCGAGAGTTTAGCAGAGCTAGAGTTTCCAGGGTCAACGTGGCCAATAATCTCCCCCTCCCATCCTGTTGATTGATCACTCATAAAACGTTGTTCGTTTGTAAGGAGCTTATCCGAAATCATCGAGAAGCATATACTCCACAATACGACGTCCACCATAAAATGAGAAGCATTTAAGCTATTTTCGTCCACGTGAAACCCGTCGATCTTTGGTGCAGAAAGAAAGTAAAAATCAGAATTAAAGGGACAACGTCATGAACTGCGCATGTGCTACGTTTCGATCGAGTTTAAAATCTATAAATTCAAATCGGCGTCGACTAGTGGAGCCAGTCGTGATGTGTCGAAAAGGGAAATTTGACTGCAATGAATAGCCCGTGTTATTAAAACACAGGGAGAAAGCTGTCATAAAGGGATAATCTGGAAGGAGAAATATATCGTGCTCTTTTTGGCCAATTTTCTGTCAATCTAGAGGCCTCCTGTCAGACCTGGAAACGATGCTTCCACGAAGTAAATACAGAGTCCTTATCATAAATGATTTATGAATCTGTGGTTACCTTAATAGCTTTTAACTGAAGCAATGAACAGAGACTTCTGTGGAGATATGCCTCCGATATATGCTGGATCAAATAATTAAAAAACAGCGTGTGGTTTACCGTCAATTTGACGGCAGTTATTTTAATTTAGTGAAATATGCCAAGATATTTTGCCTTTTTATTGCATCGTGGCCTTCAGATCGTAACTTAGTACGACATCTGCATTCACTTAACTTCCAATTGGTAATCTGTTGAGATGTACCTCAGGAAAACATGTTTACATGACATGAGACGTGTGGATCGAGTTGCAATCGACCGTGACAATAACAAGCTGAACTAGAGTGCAATACGGTAAGTTTTATTAGCTATTTTCACATCGTGACCACTAGATCGTTATGTATCGTAGAATCTGCATCAATGTAGCTGTTAGTCCCAGTGTTTAAGTCAGAAATCTGTCGAGATGTAAAAATCAGAAGACACGAAACAATGTAAGCGTGCACTGGTGAATCATGAAGTTATCTTGATCACGCTGCGAACCGACGGGGCCGGAAACACGGCACGAGATGTTTAAACTGACCTCAAAATAATTTAGCTTTCAGAATTCTACTTTCTCCTAGTTGAAAAAGGACACAGTAAGGTTATATTCCCTCTCAAGAGGACTTTTTAGCCGCCTTGCAGAAAGATATCTTGCACATGCGCAGCCCAGGACACTGTCCCTTTAAAATCTTTAGAGAGGAAGCCAAATCAGCTGGTCTTCATGCAGACACTCTATCGTGGTCGAACTGGAATTTGGAGATGCTGGGTTTCATTTTTTTCTTTGTGTGGATGAGGAAAACCCATAGAGCAAGACGCGAACCAACAACAAACTCAACTCAAGTATGACACCGCGGGTCCGGAAGCGAACCGGGACCACATTGGATAGGACTCTCACTATTATATTGTGCCATCTCTGCTCCCCAAGAACTACCTCCGATATTGAATATGTATCTAGTTCGGAAGACTTCAGGGCCGGGCGCAGAATAAACTGCAAGGTTTGTGCAGTTTGATGAGTCGTGGTCTTTGTTCTGCCCCTTCACATCATAGTCGTCCCAACACGCGTGAAAAACGCAGTGCGCATGCGTGCCTTCCCTGCTTCCGGCGCAAATTTGCCATTGGAATTATAAGCGATACCAAAACAAACTAGATTCCGGCCGCGAAATTCAATAAAGTAAGCTCCACACACAAAAGATAAGCTTAGAATTTCACGAACACAAAGTTTATTAATTGCTTTGGTTTTCCTCTTTTGCACCACATACTTTCCTCCTTGCACCAAAGGCGAAAATCATGTTTGAAAGTCCACGCTCGCTTTCGTTTCATTCTGAAGTCAAACATTAACACTGAGAACGGCGATGCACAAATTTGTCTAAATGAGCGGCTTTCTTGCACGATCGCCGCGAACTTTCTAGAAATCCTTGCTCCAGTGCATACCTGGAGGTTTAACGTTTCCTTCTTTGAAGTTTTGGATGCTAATAAAGTTCG
>Ga0126343_10000739_pt1 | contig 13545 bp, 6 predicted proteins | sample Cyp2metagenome_FD_92531 | JGI IMG/M metagenome (GOLD analysis project Ga0126343, IMG submission 92531) | Coral microbial communities from Lord Howe Island, Old Settlement Bay, Australia - Cyphastrea 2 metagenome | ecosystem: Host-associated > Invertebrates > Cnidaria > Coral ... | reverse complement strand
TTTTTTAAAAAAAAATTTAAACCAAAAAAAACCAGAAAAATGTACAACAAAAAAAAAAAAAAACCTTAAATAAAAAAAAAAAAAAAAAAAGAAAAAAGAAGAAAAAAAAAAGACAGGGGTACTTAGGCTCCTTTAATTTGTTACTGCATGATCTAAATGATCTTTGATAAAATCTGCCCAGTGAAGAAACGCGAAATCCGTATTTGGATTTTTAGAATCCAATCTCGGATTTTCCTAAAGAACCCCAACTGGTGGGCCTGTTTTGCGAAAAGTTTTCGTATTCGGAAAGCCGTAGCAAAATCTCAAATCTTATGATTACAGAGCTGTTTTATTCACATATTGTTAATATGAACAGACATTTTCTTCAAAAACAAGTTTCAGGTGTATACACCTCTCTATTTTTAGATAATATATTATGGCGTTTCCGCAAGTCGATCCGAGCCAGGACCTTCATTCTGTACCGTTAAAGAGGGGCTCTGGGTACGAAAAAGTGATATTACACGCGGTTTTGCCTGGGAACTAATTGTGTGCAATATGGCGGCCGTGCTGATTCGAGTGCGATCATGTGTTTTTCGGACTTATCTTTTGAAACCGTCCGTTACATTTGAAAGAAGATGGCTCTACACGTTACGTTTATATCAACAGAAACTTCACGGTGGAAGAAGGTGGAATCCACAACGAAATTTATTAACGAGTGTCTCTGCCAGAAAGCAAGCAAATCACGAGGACAAAGATCGAAGAATCATGGTTGTATTGAGAAGGAAAAAAGGCGAGCTAGTACCACAGCTACAGGAGGTAGACCTGCTTCAATACTTTTCAGCGTATGGAGAGATTGAAGACGTGAGTTGGGTACAACCCAAGAAGAAAGATCTTGATGGTGGTAAGGGATATGGGTTTGTTTCCTTTACCAGTACAGCTTCCCTCAAGCAAGCTGTAGCCTCAAAACAACATACGTTGAATGGCAGGCAAGTTTTGGTGTTTCCAGCATCTGCAAAGACGGCATCCACCCAGTCAGATTCCGCAGGGGCATCATCGATGCAAACCTCATCAGAAAGAAAGCCATCGGCACAGTCTGCATCTGCTCATTCAGTATCAGCGCAGGCATTAACTGCCTGGATGTCTACAGAGACAACATCTGCAAAGGAGGCAGATACACCAACAACATCTCCTCAAGCAGAATCTACACAGGCGGCATCCACACAGATGACAACTGTACAGGCAGCATCTCCACAAAAAACATCTGCACAGACAGCATCCACAGAAGTGAAATCTGCATTGCCACCATCTGTGCAAACAGGATTTACCCAATCATCATCTTCATGGACCAAAAGCCCTGCAGATGAAAAAAGAAAGATTTTAGTCTCACAACGCAGAGGATCTGGAGGAGAAATGTCTTTAAAAAGCGTGCGTGATTATTTCTCAGCATTTGGAAGGATAGAACATATTCATGAAACCAAGGATCTTATTGACATCACTTTTGAAAGTGCAGATAGTGTTGAGCGTGTCATGTGTGTGCCTCACCATCGCATCAATGATGTCATGGTTCTGGTAATCTTAGCATATTCTGATAAAAACCAAAAACTATTACGGCTAGAGAGAGCAATGGATGAAGTGAAAGGCAAACAAGATCCGAGGAATATGAAAATTGCAGAAAAAGAAGGAAGAAAGGTCATCTTCATGACTCCCTCAAGGTTTAAACATTCTATCAATAAAGAGAGCTTGGAGGAGTATTTTTCTTCCTATGGAGAAATTGAAGAGATATTCGTCATGGAGTCTAAAGGTTATGGTTATATTACATTTAAGGAAGCCCATGTTGCAGAGCAGGTCTTGAAAGATGGAGACCACAAGGTTGGCGATACAGACATCTATGTGAAAATGTCATTGGCAAGCCGCAAGAATCGCCAAGATAGTCAAGAAGAGGAAAAGAAAATTTGGGTGTCCAATATCATTTCAGAAACATCTGGGAAGGAAATTAAGGATTATTTTTCGAAATTCGGGAAAGTAGCAGACGTGGTGTTTATCAACAAACATCGGTCTGGTGACACAAGAGATTCCTGCCTAGTTGCTTTTGAATCTGTTAATGATGGAATCAGATCTTTAAATGATACATTTCACCAGATACCTTCCCAGGAACAGGCTGTTGTTGTGAAAGTTGTAGATGATACATTTTCAGGCCGACCCCATTTGCCTAAACTACATGTGAGTGATATTCCTGAGAATGTGACACTGGAAATGTTCCGAACCTATTTTGAACAGTTTGGATCTATTGAGTACCTAGGGTTCACAAATTATCATTCTGAAAAGGTTGCATCAACATTGACAGGTGTTTCTGTGGCTTTTTGCGAGGAAGAGACACTAGAAAATGTCTTAAACAGGACAGGTCATGAACTAAACGGGTACAAGCTAAAAGTACGGAAAGCAAACCGCTCATTTGCAGGTCAGCCGTCTGACTTTCTGAGTCTTAGAGTATTGATGACCAAATTACCAAAAAATCTTGATGAACTAGCTGTGAAAGATTATCTATTGGGACAGTCTTGCAGAGTCAAGTCTGTGAGATTTGTCTCGCCGACTGTTTGTATTGCTAGCTTGTGGAACTTACGTGATGTGAACAGATTAGTTGACACGGCTGGATTAAAGGGGCATGTCATCGGCGGAAATCCAATCTCACTGCATCGGCTTCACTGGGTCAGAGCACAAGAAGAAGGAGTGAAACTTGATGATGGTTAATCTTCACAAATCAGCGGGAAGCTTGTACATACTTGATCTGTTTTTCACACAAGTTCAATAGTTTGAATAATTACTACCGGTACATTTATTTTAATGACAGATACTAACTTTTACTGCTGACATTTTGAGTGAAGGCATTCTTCTTCAATCCAGGGAGGATTGAAACCAGGGAATGTTTGATTGCATATCCTCCATCTGTTCCCAATATAACAATGTAAAATTATTATTCTAGACGATAATTAAGTAATAGGAAACATGTTCTGTGTCACTACCAGGTTACAGAAACACAAGTGAAAATAGCGTGGGAACCCAATTTAATAAGTAGTGTTTACCTAGCTTTTTTGGGTTCTCCCAAACTTCCATGAGTGTTTCTAAGACTCTGAGATATATAGAACATGTATTCTATTTCCTTTAGAAAACAACTTGTTAACTTTGATCATCAAAATGAAGCAGCTTCTCTTTGTTTTAATGTGCCATAATTACATCAACAGCTGATGCTAATTTGAGTTATACATGTAGAAACAGAATTTAAACCAGTCAACACGCATATTTTCTCTTGGCCATTTTCTAATAATGTCTTATAATATAACAACATATTTATGTCAACTTGTTAAAATTTCAGAGATTTCAGCTACCGGTATACATGTATGTTGCTCATTTTCCTCTAGTTAGTTATGTTGTGGTTTTCTATTTATTCCTGTGAAGAATAATTATTTTGCAGGGATAAGTTGGAAAATAAGCTATTAAGATATAATAATAATAATAATAATAATAATAATAGTAATAATTTATATAATAATATAATAGTAATTGATTTTAACAATAGACAGAGGTTGATAGTCAGCGAGTGAAACCATTGATTTAAGGTATATACAGTATTAAACTGATGGCATTGAACCCACTCTCATAATCTTCAATTCCCACTGATAATAATAATAATAATAATAGTAATTATAATAATAATAATAATATTAATAAAAACGATAGTAATAATAATAATAATATAATAGTAGTAATACAACATCCTCTCGGTAACTTTTTATAAGACCTAGATAGCATATACTACTGGAAAGTAAGCTTAAATATTATGGCAGTGAATGGAAAAAAAATATCTGATTTGTGATTGAGGAACACAAATAAATGCAGATATATGTAATCTGAACATGACATTTAAATGCTTCAGAAAGCCAATTTCATTGAGCTCAATACCGGTAATTACATGTACTATTCTGTCCTTTCACATAGAGGTAACTACATGTAGTTTAGTTTGATATCACTATAGCTAGAGTTGCCCAAGGATAAATGCAGTACAACTTGTTTGAACTTGTTGTAAGTGAGACATAAAGATATTTAATCAGTTATTGCAGCCTGATCTTTATCCTTGCATTGTTGTGTTCTTCGGCATGACAATTTGTTCTCTGGTACCTTTTCCCATTCAGGTCATGAGAGCTTGGTAAATATTCAATGTACTACCAATCATCTAACTGGTGCATTATACTCACAACAAGTGAGTGATCTGGGCTTCTGTTCTTAGCGGGATACGAGCATAATGTAGTGCTCTTTGGAGGCTTGCCCAGGAGTAGAAATAAACCAAGATGCTCCACGTTCTGCCTTGATGGGAAAACTAAGTTAGCCTGAATCTTACATGTCTCTTTCACCCTCCCCAATTTTACTCCATCTTAACAGTTAGCCTGCGAGACAGTAGCACCCAACCAGAGAACAGGTGTGTAACTAGGGGGTCTCGAGGGTGCCCATAACCCCACTTTTGTAAGCCTTTTTTAGCAAAAGACCTACAATGTACAGTTGGCGAAAATGACAAGACAATCTGATGAATACCCTCAGTTTGATACCACCTTTGAAAAATCCTAGCCATGCCCCTGGAGAAGGGAGAGACAGGGGAAGTTATTATTTTCTGTCATTGCTGGCAGTGATCTTCTGAGAGAGGCCGGGCACTGTGAGAGTTGACTATTTAGCCAAAGAACTTGGCTAGGACTTGCAAATGGAATGCTTGATTGGGGGTCTAGCACACTCATGCATATATGCCATGGCCCACCATTGGAAAGAGCTGGTGTTGGGGGTGGGGCTACTGAATTGAATTATTGCAGTATTCAGCTGTTGCTATGGATAGAAAACCCACTTATTCCTGGCAGCTGTGAGCCTGTTTTCATTATAAACTTATTTCATAGTACATTACTTTAGCCCAACGTGCCGTACAATGTATGCAAGGAAATTAACCATTGTTGTATAATTATTTCGCAACAATTATAGGACTGGAACTAGTTTGCAACTGAGACTACTGTGGAAGCCTTTGAAATGCAAATGACATAAATCCCCTGCATAAGCCTCCATTGCAAGCTAGTTCCAGTCGATCCAGTCAAATACCAAGAATATGAATCAGGCATTTTTTTACACTTTCAGCCTGAAATTGCCTCACATCCTGATCCAAGATGGATTACATTGTAATGCAAATGAAGAAAGTCAACCAGTACCTTAGCTTTTTAGTGTTGGCCCAATCGATCCAGGCATCGAGAAATCTGGGTACGAGCTTGTTGCTGACCAAAACGACAGAGGGCGCTGGGCTCAGTCAACATGGCGGCTTTCGCTAGGAGATTGCAATGCGTATTTTTCAGGATTTCGTTGGGGAACCCTGGCCCACCGTTTGCTCACACTTCAAGTCCAGTTGGAAACAGTAATTTGCTGTTTACCAGATGTTTGTGTTACGCTTCAAGAAATCTTTACCCCGAAGACCAAGGCCGGAAAATAATGGTGGCTGGATTGAGAGAAGGCAAACATGAGACAGACAGGGAGAAATTAGAACGTTATTTTAAGTCATACGGATCGATCGAGCGAGTTAAACTTGTTCGAGACCAACTCACTGGAAGATCGAGAGGTTATGGATTCGTCACGTTTAAAAGCTCAAGGGTTGTCGACAAAATTTTGACCTCCGCAAATCACGTGATTGATGGAAAGGGTGTTAAAGTGTCTTTAGCATTTAAAACTGTTTCAAGATCTGCTGACATTTCGGGTGTAAAGCATGTTTATTCCGGGGAAAAAGAGGAAAGGAAGATTTTTGTGTCTGGGCTCAAAACAGGAGTCCATGGTACAACTGAAAATGAGTTAAAGGAATATTTTTGTGCCTTTGGAAATGTGGAAGAGGTGAAGATCATTGCTTCTAAGAGCTATGGTTTTGTAACATTTAAGAGTCTAGAAAGTGTTGCGGAGGTGTTGTCAAAGGGTCTGCATTCGATTGCTGGTTGGAAAATCAATGTAGAACTGCCCTTTCGTGAAGAGGAGAAAACTGAGATTACTAGAAATGTGAAACGGGCTGTTAATGTTTATAACATATCATCTGAAATTTCTGATGAAGAATTAGTAAGCCACTTTTCAGCTTTTGGAGAGGTCGATAAAATTCTAGGCAGAGATTCAGACAACAAACATGGTAGTCAATGCATGGTAGTGTTTAAGACAGAAAGTGCTGCAAAAATGGCCATGGAGCAACAAGTGCATAATATTGCCACTGGAGGAACAATCTATGTGAAGCCAATTTCGTGGAAAAATGCTTCTAAAACTATTCTGTTGCGTGGTACATCATCAGACATTACATTAGAAGGGTTGCAACTTTATTTTGGACAGTTTGGACAGATAGCGCGCATGGATTTAACAAGTGATCACCACCGACCCACTCATGTTAATATTCATGGAGTGATGTTCAGGACCCGACCAGACTTGCCGACTATAGAATTTCAGGATGAACACACCATGGAGAAGGTGTTGCAACTCATTCATGTTATTTGTGGCAAGGAGGTAGAAGTAAGGAAGGTTGATGGAAGAGCCATGAACAGTGGTGCATACAGTAAGGAAAGTGATCGAAGCATGATGGTGTTAATTGATCATTTGCCTCGTAATGTGAGGAAGAAAACTGTTGTGGATTACTTTGCTACCCAGTCATTATCGGTTCAGTCTGTTGAGTTCAAAATGGAGCAGGCCCAGACCATGTCATGTGTTGTTGGCTTTTGGAACTTGGATGACGTTGATCGAGTTATCGATCAAGTGGCACCAAACGACGGCATTATAGATATTGATGGTGCTACAGTGCTTGTTCGACGTCTTCATTGGGAAAGTACGCAGGAAGAGGTAGAACATGATATACGTGTAAACACAGAAACTAGTTCTCAGTAGAATGAGTCTTGTTAGTTTACGAGTACAATTGATGAATAAGTCCATATTTTTGAGCTACAGTATGTGTGAGAAGTAATATTTTTTTCATTAGCCTTTACACATGATTAAACTTTGAGACGTAAGGGATTAGATTGTGCATAGTGCATGAAAATTACCTGTCTTTTTATAGTGTTATTCAATGAAGATGACTGTCACGCAATAAAAAAATAAATCTAAAACCATTCAGTGGAAAAAGCTGAGAAATTTTGATGTTATAGACAACGAAATAAGTCACTTCTCCAAGTTTTAGGCCTTTGCATTCTCCCAAACTTCAGATATTTGTTGAAATGTTTCGCAGAAATTTACAGAGCCCAGTATGGAAATGCCATCTTGGTGTACCTCAGTGGTACACCAATATGGCGGCTGAAAAAGACTGTCAACATCTGGAACTTACCTTGGTTATCTATGCAACTAATATTATCACTACTGAACAAACAAGCATTTACGTAAGCACTTTTTCTAATACTCTAACTTCCAAAAAGGTTCAAAATCATGAGATAAGTATATAATATAATTATTTTTCAACAAACTCGATCGTAGACTTTTGTCACGCACCTCCATAACCCTGAACTTCAAAATGCTCTGATTTCCAAATGAAGCACGCTATCGAGCTGTAAAATTGTAAACAGATATTAATATACCGCCTCTTATGCCTAATGAGGATAAAAACTTTGGTGGCTCTTTAGTTTTGGATTTTAGAAAGTGATGACATCACCTGAAAACGATCTATTATTGTGGAGTTCCAGAAAAGATCCATAATCTCCCACAGAAGGGATTCTAATTTCCTAGGGGGTGGGGGTTCTCTGAGACCAAAGTATCAAGCTTATTTGGAATTTCCATAGAGTATGGCGGGGGTGGGGCAGGGGCAGGGGCAGGGAGAGGCTTGGTGCTGCTGTGGTGCGAGTGTGAACATTTTCTGAAACTACACGATTGTTACACTCATCAGCATGGGGTTTTTGTGTATCAGTCAGAATACATGTACATGTAGTTAATGCTTAATATACTGTCCCCTTGTCCCTCTGGTGTTTGCTTGGACTGAAGGCACTTAGTTTTTCCTGTGCCTCTTGCCATTCAGTTCATGAATGCAAGATGCAGGGGCCTATTCTTCAGTGCATTGGACTTGGATCAAGTGATTTGGGCCTGTTTTTTGGCTGGGTAAGAACTGTCAGTTGTATTGTGCTCTTGGGCAATTACCGCTAAGTTTTACCCATTGGTGAACTAGCATTTTATTTGGAGGTGGGGGACTAGAAATTCCTCAACTTGCTTCGTGCTACATTAAACTCATCAACACAGTAGATAAGTTTGGGGAATGGTGCCTGAAATAAGGAAGATGGAGCCACAAGTCAAGTCTAGCTGAACGGGAAGGGTATCCATGACAACCCTGTGAGTGGCAAACCTAATACTTACCATGCCAAGAGGGCAGGGCGGGCCGGGAATGAACTCAGCAAGAACTGTCCGGTAGCAAAAACAACATTGTATGAAGCTGAGCTGTAAATCACATTAAAACCCCTGCATTTACCAGGCAACCCTGCACCAAAGCCTTGGGAGCAACCGCTGGTCAGCATTGTTTCATGTTTAACTTAGCCTAAATTACATGTTTTTGTCACATGAAACTGTAGATTAGGACTGGGGTGGTGAGCCACTAAGCTTGGATGTATCATCATCTTGTGTACGTCAACTTGTGCTGCAATTTGAATTAAATTGAAGTAAAATTTTCCTGCTCTCGACCAAACAAGAGTGATTTTTTCGGACATACAATTTTTTACGTATTTATGTCATGTTACGGGTGAATCCCAACCCTATTTTCCACACCAAGAAAGGAAATGATGATGATGATGATGATGACGATGACGAAGACGAAGACAGTGACGACGATGATGACGAACACGATGACGATGACGAAGATGAAGACCATGATAATGATGATGATGATACTGATGATGATGATGATGTCGATAATTGTTGCCTTGATTTTTATAATTATTTTATTTGTTTTTCTTCACAGCGAGATGGCAGATTTAAGCCAAAAACTTAAAACAGTGAAGGTAGCTACAGTTTTGTTGCTGATAATACCATATAAATCTAACAGTATGAAACAAGGTCCACTAGCAATTTTTTCCATCTACCACCCGACCTGCAAGCCTGACCACAGATTATAAATTAATTCGTTGCAACATTTACAATCGTCTTCTATTATTATTTAGGCGGCATTTCCGGACACTAGCAAGGCTGAGAGACAACTCAAGGTACAATATAGTGTTTTAGGCATTCTCAAACAGTCTTCAAGCAATTTACTATACGCTTTGTAGGCTGATCGAATTTTTTATCCTTGCAGACGACTAAAACTTCATATGAAAGGCAAATAAACTTGACTGTTTTCTGACTATTTTGAACTGACTTTCGAAAGCAATAATGTGCTTTTATCGCAAAGAAAGTTAACAATTAGTTTAAGGATGGTAAAGTTAGAGTAGAAGGTCTACCGGAATTTTTTTCAACCTAGCTAGCAGAAACGGGGACATGAAGTCGGGACATGTTTCAGCGACAGTTTTGCTCATGCGTCACTGGGTTGCCAGTCGTTACTTCAAACGTATGAAGAATGGAAACTGACTAAGATATTTTTTTTTTGCCTGTAGAGAATTGGCCAATTTGGCGAAGAAATGGAAAGAAATAGACCAGAAAGTAAGCAAGTAGTCTAAATACGATTGCTTACTAGTCCTGTCATGACTCTCTCTCTCTATCAGCACAGCGCTGCTCAGAAACTGGTCTTGATTAGGTACCAGTGCATTGGCATGTTAAAGAGAAGTTCTCAACAACAAACACAACATAATTCAAATAAAAAAACAAAGCAACAACCAAAATGATGGGGGTAGAGGCTTAAGAAACAGGGTCGGGCTGTTCAAAATTCGTTTGAGCTAACCCATACAGAATTAGCGACAATTTTCGGTGATATTTATGCAAAAACAATTAATGCCTTGTTAACTTTTATTAAGTCGATCAACCTGCTACGAGGCAATAAAAGCTTAAATTTATTTTTCGAGCTAGGTAAGTGTGTTATTTTTAAACCACTAATAATAAATGACATAGAAAAACACCTAAGAAGAATAGCTTGCAACAAGGGTATTGAATAACAGTCTATTCTTTTATTGTATTTTAGAATATTTTTATTATTACTATTTCTATACAACATTAGAGAAGAGTTTAATAAAGTTGGTTTTTCATTAAATTGTTTATCATTATCATTATCATTATCATTAATAGCCTGCGTAGCTGGCGGGATTCGGGAGCGGGCGAGCGAGCGGCGGAGTCGCCATATTCCCTCGCGAAGCCCACGAGGGAATTCACGAGCGGCGAAGCCAATCCTCTCACGGCTTCGCCACTCGTATTCACGGCTTCTCTACCAAAACAAAAGCACTCGCGCGTGAAATCCCGCCAGCTACGCAGGCTATATCATTAAAAACGCTTATTCTTCGGCCACTTAAGCTTTAACAGTATCATTATCATTATCGTTATCGTTATCGTTATCGTTATCGTTATCGTTATCGTTATTGTTGTTATTATTATTATTACTTGAGAGTCTACAATTAGTTGTCTAAACTAAATACGTCCACTTTAGTTATTTTACTCAGATCTTACGACTAGCTTTAAAGTGGTTATGGAATTATAATATTACCGATATCTTAAGGTCTTATTTGCTACAGTACTAATGACTAATTTGTTCTGGTTTTAGAAAACTGCTCTAGAGTCTTTCAAAGTTGAAGCAGTTCAAAACTTAAAGGTTGGCATGACAATACTGATCAATTCAGTCTTATTTTACTAATAAAATGTCTAGAGCGGACCATTTAAGAAATAGAAACAATATATGTTCTAGATACGTACTTACTTTAAAGAGAAAAACAGCCATAAGAGATATTCCTGAAAGAATTCTTACCCACTGGCGTTACCATAGCAACTCTCCCTCGCCTAACCATGCACGAGGGCATACATGGTACGTAAAACCTACTAGTTCTCAAACGCTTCGGTTAAATAGTCATTTAACATAGTGATCAATTAAAAATACACAGCTTTGATTAAGATGCGATTTTTTTATTTTTGCTTTCCCAGAACATGACAAGAGAGGGCCAAAATTTTGAAAGGTAGACGGATCTAAGAGGGGGGAAAAGAACTCCCGAATGAAAAGGGCAGGGGAATGGACGGGAGTGATTGTCAGAAATTTTCAAAAGAACCCCAAAGAGGAACAAAGATCCTGTTTTGTGGGTGTGGCTTATTAAGAGGTGCCGATTCTATAACAACACATTTAGGATAAAGATAACTTTTTTCGGCTTAATATCGCGAAAGCTCTTGGACCTTTCGAGGCTTAACACCCTAAGGGGTAGCAATATCTTTGTTTTCCCCCGTCATTCTCACACGGGAGTCCCAACCACTGGAAATGGAGATGCTTACGTACAATATCACCATAACAATAATTAAGTTCTTTTGTATTCTTTTGTATTCCATTTAAGATTTTGACTGCCTCTCAAACTTGACTGCCGCTTAAAACTTAGTGCATAACTCTAGTCGTTGCGCTAAAAGATCACTTGAGAAAGTATTCGTAATTGGAGATAACATTAAAAACAGGGAAACGAAAGAACCAAAACTCTCACCATCGTGGGCTAGTGACTTTGGTTTCGGTATATCATGAGGCGGCTTTTCGTAATTGATGATTCTCTATCGGCGGGTCTCTGGTTGGATGCCAGTCCATAGTCCATCGCAGTTAACCCCCAGATTTCTGTGCAAAAGCTTCTTCAATATGCTCATTAATACTTGCGCATGGAAAAAGTAGTGTGTGCGAGATCTCAGCATAACCGCTACACAACCCCTAGCTAGGGTTAGTACTAATGCCACTGACAGACGTGCCAGCGCAATATTGCTCCCGTAATTGCTAAATTGAACCTTGTTTCCGCCCCTTTAAACTGTTGCACGCAGTCGATTGCACGCAGAACTGCAGATGGAGAATCCTGTTCTACACCTGCAGTTTTTCGTGTAGCAGTTTCACAGGATGGACAAGCAGTAAAAACTGTCGCGCGGACTATCGCATGAAATGTTGCGCCATGTGTTCGGGGCTGAAGTAATGTACCGAGCACGAAAGACTATGTTTTACCACATTTCCAAACGCTGAAATGAGAGTTGAAAATAAAACGCGTAGCATACAAAAGTGTTTTTGACGAACTTCGAGGTGTTTGGTAATCTGTTTAAACACTGTCTTGAGTGTTTTACAATTCTTCTCAATCGAAATAAAACTAAGGAGAAAACGGAGAAATGAAATCGTGAAAATCTTTGGTAACTGGCCGTTACTGTCTTAATGTACTTTGTTTAAACTTCATAAATTACATCAAACTAGCTTTAGAAGGTTGGTTCCAGCATAAAAACAATTGATTTTCTTCTATTCTAGCCAAGCTAAGGTGAAGGACAAGCAGTTTTCTGTTTGGCGTCTTGAGGTAGGAAATATACTTTAAATTCACCTGTTTTTACTGATATTTTATCTCACTTGTGCTTTTCCTAATATGCTACTAAGGCTGACAAGATTTAGTCCAGAAAAAAATCCGTAAGATCAAGTGGAACACGAGATTTTATCATGACCTCTAGAACTTGATGATGAGGGAGATCAACATGCGTTTTTAATCGCTAGCTTTTATTCTAAAACCTCTAACTCCGAAAACACACTGAGCATATTTCCCTCTGAACTGAAAACATTGCCCCACTTAATATTTACTTATGTTAGTTTGTCGATATCGTCTCACTGTGCAACTGAATTTCAGACTAAGATGGAACTTAACAGCAAAGAAAAGTAAGTTTATATAGTGTTATTAATATGGTTGTTTTTGAATATTGATGATTCAACAATACCAGGGAAAAAATGTTTCAAACTATATGGTAAAACTTTAAAAGAAAAATGATTGACGAGATATAACCGAAGGAAATTTGTCATAAGTCCTGTTTTCAAAATTGTCTGTAAAATGATCTTTGTAAAAATGCAAATACGATACTAGGTAATTTTTTAGCGATTAGAACGCTTTTGGAATAAGTAGTTAACATAGGAATTTATGATTTCCTCAATACAGCTTACTTACTACCTGGGTTTGGAATTCACCAAGGACGAAATACTTTCAACGTAAAAGATAGCTTATTCAGGATTAAGATTCGACTAGAATTTTCATTATCAGCTGGGCTGTAGTGTTTTACAAGAAAGTAACACTTGTACTGTATAAAGTGAGATTTCTCACGTTGACAATGTCAGCTTATGTCTAGTTACTGAAGCCTCTCGCATTCCACCTATGATAATCGTTTTCATATATCCCGGAAAGAGAAAATGATCCCGGCTATTTTCGTTTTTCAGTGAGCTGGACGATCTACAGAAACTATTCACTGACATTCAGACTATTCAGAAGACTAAGGTAAATCAGAGAGTAACTTGGTGAATTTAGCGAAGAATATTTATCTGTAAAGGCCATGTTACACGAAGCAATTTTTCTTGCAACTTGCAACGCAACGTTTGTTGCGTTGCAAGTTGCAAGAAAAAATTCACGTGTAACACCCCATTTTGCAACTGCAATTGTTGCGTTG
>Ga0126343_10000738_pt1:10000-13551 | contig 13551 bp, 11 predicted proteins | sample Cyp2metagenome_FD_92531 | JGI IMG/M metagenome (GOLD analysis project Ga0126343, IMG submission 92531) | Coral microbial communities from Lord Howe Island, Old Settlement Bay, Australia - Cyphastrea 2 metagenome | ecosystem: Host-associated > Invertebrates > Cnidaria > Coral ... | reverse complement strand
TTTGGGGGGCTTTTTTTTTTCCCTTTTAACTATACGTAATTTTCATTTGCTTTTTGTCTTCCCGTTCCGCGGTGGTGCCACCACTCTCTCCCCCCCCCCCCCCCTCCCCCAACCTCCCAAAAAAGAAACACATACTGCCATGATTATTATAGGACAGACGTATACAGCTGTTTCGAGAAAGGTTGTCCAACAAAACCGTACGCGACAATGCCGAAAGGTATTTTGGGTAATGGGGTTCATGATCCTTTATTGAGGCTTTAGGTGTTTCAGCGACATAGAGGGAAACAGCACAAACAAATGAATTTATACCTTCTCTTTTCTTGTTGGTTAACACCGTGACCTTCAATCAATCAACATCAAGCTCTTCCTACCCATAATACCGATCGGCATTGTCGCGTACGCTTTTACGCTTTTGTGGGACAACCTTTGTCGAAACGGCTGTAGAAGAGGTCATAAACTATTTTGTTGTTTCTTTGTCATGTAAAACAAATAGATTCTATATTGCAGTGCGTCTGTTCAGTAATACATCACAGATGGCTTCAAAAAGGTGGTAAGACAATCAGTCACACTTTCGCCTGACGGCTGATGTGTCACATTTTAACGTCATCTGTGATCTATTACTGAAAGGAGGCAGGGCAGCATGGAATCTACTTGTCAAGGAGAGTGATGTTCATTTGATCTTTTTTCTGTTGCAGACTTTTATTGTCATCACCAGTCGCTTTGGCACGCCTCACGTGCATAGACTAAATAAAGCCAAGTCTATTTACATATTTGGTCAAAATCACCTTTTTAGGAAGTTTTCACTGTATGTAACTACAAATCAGTATCCTTTTCACAAATTAGTATTAAATCTCTATTGTGAGATGTAGATTCAGTTGCCTCTTGGTAAGCCCGTTAAACTTGGGTCGAGAGACCTGGGTTCGAACTTTGATCTGGGAAGACGTCAAATTTTCAATTCTTTAAATAACATGTCACAGACTTTCCTGAACTTAAACATCTAGCTAAGGATCAACAACCTCTCCCCTTGTGCCTTGTTGACCAGAGCTGTGAGAAGAACAACAGTGATCTGATTGCATATGGAAATCGAAGGTCGTGCAGTATATCAATTACGATAGACCGTGTTTGAACACATTTCCAAACACCGAGAAGAGAGTTGAAGACACGACGCGCAGCGGAGTATTTTTGACGAACTTCGAGGTGTTTGAAAATGAGGTCAAACACTGTCTTGTGTTTGATATATCTTCTCAATCGAAACTAAAACTAAGGAGAAAACGGAGAAATAAATTGTAAAAGTCTATGCTAATTAAGATTAGACATCCCAACACCGTCACGGTCATGATTTCCTTTGATTAAACTTGATGAATTATTAATGATTTAAGAAGTTCAACTCCTTAACTCTGTTCAGGTATTTTGAAATTTTTGTTATCCTAACTATTTTGGTAAACTGTGTTTTTCTTGCACTGACAAATCCTCCAGAGGAACCCGAGTGAGTGTTGATTTCACTGTGTTTTAACTACTTATAGTTTTAACTAGTCATACTTTTCTTCCTCTTATTAGTGAACATTACGAACATCTAAACGATTTTCCTTGGTTGATTCTTAATAACTAGAGGAAACGTTGTCAAGTACAGCTAAAGCAGACCAACAGAACCAAAAGTCTAGAAAATGCATCCTATCCGATATTGACCTCTGGTAAAACTGATATATCTCGAGTTAAGGAAACAGTATTGTAGTTGCCGGTGTTAACAAGTTATCTGGCTATCTTTTCTCATTCAACAGATATGTATTTGCAGCTATTTATACTGCTGAAATGATTCTCAAAATTATTGCTAAAGGATTTGCTTTTCACAAATACGCGTATTTACGGGACCCGTGGAATTGGCTGGATTTCGTGGTAGTAATATTTGGGTAGGATCTCTTATTTTGTTGAATTTTACTGTTAAACCCTTTGTCAGGAAAAATATCACTGGATATCCAGCACAAGAAAAGTTCAAGTGCTTCTCTTCTCTTTCTTCTAGACATTCTTATGAACCTAGCTTGAACCTTTGGAGGTTAACAGGGTGTTTTACTAAGTAAGAAATTAACACCCAAACAATGAAGGGGTGTACTCTTGACTTCAAATGATTTCAAAGAATATATTCGGCAAGTATTGTACAAAAAAATCCATCACGGCCAAAAAAGAAGTCACGCAAGTTCATATCATGCTTACACATGTCCCGATAAAAAAAATGTTAGCCCATGAAAGTTTAAAAAAATTCGGGCCTGTAACAGATCACCTACACCTTCTTTCAAAAGTCAAATGACCCACCCCTAAGCATGTAATCTTTCTTTATACTCCATTGCAAAATAAATAAAACAGGATTGAAGCTAATTTAGATTAACAGATATGTTTTTAGCTAATACTTTAATCGAGAAATTTTCTAGTCCTACGAATTTTTTTATTTGCAATTTTCGTGTTTTGGGTTGATAAAAAGATTATTAACAAAAACGTAACGAAAGAAACTGGGCGTTTCCCGGATCTCTCATGAATTGATCTTTCATTGCAAATCACAGATCACGCATAAACAGCCGATATAAACAGCTTTGTTGTATTTATTTTCTATCTCAAGCTATATAACGTTTGCTCCTGGTGTGGCAAATCTTTCTGGAATCAGGACATTTCGAGTGTTTAGAGCTCTCAGAACCATATCAGCCGTAAAAGGTTTGTGATTTTCAGTTTAGAAACAGAAAGCATAATTGTAACCATATTGCATTATCCTTATGCCTTTTGGTTTCCATTGGCCGTACTCTTATTGACTCCTAAGCGCTCATGAAACTTTCTCTTTTATTTCCCAAAAATCAACTTCAACAATATGAACTTGAACTAAACTGTCAAGGGCTCTCAAGTAAAAGAATGCATGACCAGAACATCCGAGATACATTTGAAAACCCGAGCCTGAAGTAATGTCATTTCTCTACTGTTAGCTCTACTCTCGTCCTCGCGATCGTTTCTCGCAATCGCATTCTAACGGATTCTTATAATTTATTACAATGTAAGTACTACAAACGATTACTTAGCTTGCACGTTGTGTGATCTAGGTCGAAAATTCAGTTACGATGTGAAAACAGTTCGAAACAGATGTTGCTATTAACCCCTCATCAGTTAAAGTCATTTTATGTTCTTGAGGTACAGTATCTAGTAAAGTTATGCTTGCTGTTTTAAAGGTCTAAAGATGATGGTGAACACTCTCCTTTCATCCATGAAGATGTTATGGGATGTACTCATACTCACAATGTTCTTTATTTGTATTTTCGCACTTGTCGGCATGCAAGTGTTTATGGGTGTATTGAGAAATAAATGTGCGGAGCCTGTGCCCGAGAATCTTCAGAGTTCTTACAGGGATTACGTATCCAACCGAGGTGCGTACTTCATGTTTACGATTTAATGATTCCCTTTCAAGTTGAAGCTTACTGCCAGCTTAGAGCTGATTTTAAGTAATTTTAAAACTGACCCTCTGTGTTCTCTTCACGTTGTCTCCGCATTGAGAAAGAAAAGTACAGTTTTAGTCCTTA
>Ga0126343_10000738_pt1:0-5000 | contig 13551 bp, 11 predicted proteins | sample Cyp2metagenome_FD_92531 | JGI IMG/M metagenome (GOLD analysis project Ga0126343, IMG submission 92531) | Coral microbial communities from Lord Howe Island, Old Settlement Bay, Australia - Cyphastrea 2 metagenome | ecosystem: Host-associated > Invertebrates > Cnidaria > Coral ... | reverse complement strand
ATTCTTTGTTGTTTTCGCCCACGCGCTCATAGCTTTTACTCACAACTCAAAAGAGCCGTCGAGCCGAGAAACATTTTCATAATGCCCGGTCATTACAAGAAAATCTTGCCCTCGTAGCAGCCAATCAGAGCGCGCGTACTACTGTAGTCATATAATAAATCGAAGTTATTTACCAGTAGGTTGGCAGCTCTAGTCACGATTCTTTCATGTTTTAGATCTTGAACCTTTTTCTGGCGCTTCTGTTAAGCTCATTCGCTGGTCAAGCCTCGCTCTCATCCCCTCAAGGAAATAAAAAGAATCGAATCTTCACGCGCCTAAGAAAGGTCGTGATTGCGTCGCGATTCATCAAGAGAATCAAAGCCAAAGTCAGGTGGCAGCAAAACACTGTATCCCCGACAGAACAGGTCGTGGAAAGTAAGTACGCACTAAACTAGGGTGTGAGTATTTACTTATGGCTAGTCTTTCCCAATACCATACGTATAGGCAGTGCTTTAGCTGTGAAGAAGTTGACAATCGCAAGGTTTTTATAGAGTTGTTTCTCTGCGACTAATAACACCAATTCGAACCCAGATGTCTCTCGAACTCTTACTTGGCAGTTGAACTGAGTTCTGAAGACCTGGTGTGACTACAGACACTACAGGATTTCTTGACTACCTGACTCACTACATTGTACTTCACATGTCGCAGTTGTATAGATTAAGCCCTGCCCAACTAACTTGCTCCCGTTTGAAAACGGATTATTCCCTTCCTGAATAGATTCAAACGGATTTTTGTTGAATTGTAAAACAAAAAGAGCATTGAAGTAATTACAAGGCAAACACCAACACATATTGCTAAGATTGGGAAGATTAAGTTAGCGTGAATTATGATTGCAAGCCTTATTGTATGACTCCGCTACTTACAGTTATATAAAGAATCAGCGTTGGACAAGTTTTAATTTAATTCCGACTTGTTTTATCAAATTTTAAATTGCCTACAGGGTGGCCGATTTAGTGAGGGTCCAGTTACGTTGAACGCAATCGCGAAAGATAGAGAAGACGAAAAAAGCATCCTTGACTATTTAACTGAAATAAATAATCATATTGAAGTTGAATTTCTCTTTTCTAGTCAGCCATGGCCATACAGGTACAGCAGAATCAACACCTAAGAGAGCCTCGCGAGTAGACAGCTTGCCTGACACACCAAAAACAGTATGTTGCTGTTCCTTGAATACCCAGGAATATGAAGTTGACAACTGCTTTCCGACTCAGCGCTGCTGTTGTAGTAGGTTTGAAGATACCACATGTCACGTGATCTGGATGTGCGTACGTCACAAAGTTAAATGCCTTGTGGAACACAAGTATTTTGAATGGTTCATCGTCTTTTTAATTGCAGCAAGTAGCATTGCTTTGGTGAGTGGATTTTTCTTTGAGTGTGTCCAAGATCTTATCACAGTTACACGGATATCACTCTGTTACCTTATTCGACTTACTATATGCCAAATCGTCGAATATCGATGGCAAACTCGGATTCAGATTGGCCAGGCAGGAATGTGCTGTCTGTTTAACAATTATGCTTTGCTAAGAACGGGACAAAGACTGACCATTTTCTTTTAGATAACCCACTGATCATGACCGATCGATTTAACATGTCAATGAAACAACTTTAAGAATGTCGAATATCGGCAAAACTAATTTATTGACGGTTTTTCTGAACCAAGGCATAAAAAACCACCACTGCTCCAAATCGGTGATTATCAAGTTAATCACTGTCTATGAACAACTTGAACAAACTTGTCAATTTTCCTGCAACGTGCTTCAATTTCACTTCATGACTTAAAATTACTTGACTTTGCCAAACTCATTTGATTTGCCAAACTTTTTATAAGTAAAGAAGTTTCCTTTCTTCTAAGGCCTTTGAGGACGTCTACTTGGACAGCAGACCAACCTTGAAGGAGGTTCTAAGGGTGCTCAATATTTTCTTTGCCGCTGTTTTCGTGCTGGAGTTCTTTCTCAAAATCATCGGTCTCGGCTTCACGTCTTATTTCTCGAGCGCATGGAACTGGCTTGATGTCGCTATCATCGTGGTAAGTGATCTTTTTAAATCTTCCTCTTGAAGTGTTTCCGAATTTCCGAATTTCTCCCTAGCTATAAAATGGGAGTTGTTGTAGCCAAGTATTGCAGTTGTTTAACTTTGACTTAAGAAGTCTCGGGTTAAAATCGCCGTTTAAGTTGTTACTGAATTTACTTGAACACTGTGGCTCTGAGTTTAACTGCTCCACAGTCATGCTTTGTTTCAATAGCTCCGTCAGAAGTTGATTGCCTTTCCATTAGTTTGGATTATTATCCAACAGTTTTAATTAAGTTCAGTTTGTTTAAGTGACCTTTATCGATGTCCCTAGTTTTGAATTTCTTAACTTGATAAATTGTTAGCTTGCGGATAGCACAGCATCTGAAGTTTATCCCGAGAGAAAAAGCAACTCTGGTGGTACCAGCTATCGTGCTTAAAAGTGTATTTCCCATTCTTTCAAAAGGTTTCGCTCATCGCTTTGTTTGGCAATGAAGAAGTCATGTCTATTCGCTCCTTGCGCACACTGAGAGCTTTGCGGCCACTGAGAGCAATCTCCAGATTTGAACGCATGAGGGTGAGTTATTAAATGATTTAAGCGCCGTTAATTCCCAGTTTCCTATGTCTCTATTTCAATCTTTTTAGTTTCGCCATTGCTGCATGATCTTGAAATGTCTCGAGGCTTGCCTCCTTTTTCAGCCAGTTCGCTTTCCAGCCTGCTATGTTTTAGAAAATAAAAGACCAATAAACAAATTCCCTATACGACACGCCCTCAAGGAATCACGGTAGTTGTTTCTATGATCTTGGACTGGATATACCTTATTTGTGCACTACCATGATCCCCTGCAGGTGAGCCTCATACACGAAATTAGCCATAAAAGAAACTCCAAAACGCGGTGCCTCTTGGATCTGGTTTAGATACACGAGGAAAAAATTCCAATTGTAAGAAAACTAGTATATAGGATAACATAACGGCTACACTTTATGTCGGCTTGCCATCCCTTATAATCCGTCGGTATGTCAGATTGACTTCAGGCTTCTTATTGAACGTTATGATTAGCAACATACATCGTGTCAGATAAACAATAGCCTCCATTTGGCGCGGGAATATGCTAGGATATTTGTCCACGGACATTGTTTGGTCCGAGAAGTGAGTCTGAGCTTTGAGGAAGGAAGGAAAAATATCCGAGCATATTTCCGCGCCTAATGGGTGCTATCGTTTTTATTATCCTTCAAATATTTTTTTTTGGTGACACCTCCTGAGTGCTTCCGATAAATTATGCCAATGTTTTCGTCGATTAATGCGTACCGTAGCATTTATGAGCCTCCTGGCCTTACTTTTCAGGTAGTGATCAGCTCTCTGTTTCATGCCATACCCGGGATCGCCAATGTTCTTCTCGTGTGCCTCGTATTCTGGCTTATTTTTAGTATCATGGGCGTCAATCTTTTTGGCGGCAAATTCTACAAGTGTATCGACGCGCGCGGCGTTAAGTATAACGCCTCTGTAGTGGCCAACAAGTCCGCATGCCTTGCGAGAGGGGACCGCTGGATAAACTCAAACGTTAATTTTGATAATTCTGGCAACGGATTTTTGGCACTTCTTCAAGTGGTATGTTTAATTGAGAACGTTAAGATGTTTTATTATATGGCATGGCCAATCTGAGCGTTCTGATTGGTCCTTTCTTGGTCGGGATTTCGCCATACGGACCGTTTCCGTGGAAACGGTCATAAGCTGCGTATTTTTTCTTTCGAAAGCCGGAAACTTCAAAACAAGCATTGCCCGAGTGCCATATAATAAACTACTTACTAACCTAGCTAGCTCGAGCCGTACCTGGGAATATTGGCCCTCGGTCGTTTTTGTACGGACCGAGCGCAGCGAGGTCCGTACTGCCACGACCTCAGGCCAATATTCCGCAGTACGGCCCTCGCGCTCGGTTTGTAAGAGGTTAGTATTTTGATTTTTTTAAAGGAAATCATGATGTACTTTTATAAAGAGTTGAGAATGAGTACCAACAATATACAAAACAGTTATATACAATTTAGGTGTCAATGGAAAACATCTTTGATAGCGTAGAAGAGGGACATCTGCACAGTTAAGTAGGTAAAAACCGTGAGATGTCACACTAGCTGTAAAATTCTGATTTAAAATAATCCAATGGGATATTAGAAAAAGAGTCAATGGCAGTTGATGCGGGTGATCCTGAGGGAATGAAGAAGGCAGATAATTCAAACCTGTTGCTTTTCAGGCTACTTTTGAGGGATGGATGGAGGTTATGGAGGACGCTATTGATGCTACTAAGGTTGGTAACACTTATCTTTGCTTCGTCTTTTCTGGTCTTCGTATTCAACCAACAACCTCGAACCAACACGATTAAACAGTCAAAAGTCACACTATATTGTTAAGGAGTTTTGTGCGATATGCTAAGTTTCCTTCACATCGACGGAAATCTTACTTTCTTGTGTATTGTTTTTTCATTTACAGGTGGATCAACAGCCCAAGAGGGAGAACAATATGGCTGCGTACCTGTTCTTCATTGTTTTCATTATTTCTGGATCATTCTTTGTCTTAAATCTTTTCATCGGTGTCATCATCGACAACTTCAATCAACTCAAGCAACAGGTCAGTAACTTTGCACATTTTGTTGTTTGTACGTCAATTAAACCGAATTGAAGCATGCTCGACTCTAACTAGTAAAATTGGCTTGTACCCCCAGCCCAGTTGTGTTTTTCTTTAACGTTTTTTATATGTGAGTCAAAGTTTACAATACTGACTCTGTGGTTTTAATATATTCTTGTCAACAGATGGAGGTGTTAGGCTCAGTACAAATCTTTTTGACTCCAAGCCAGAGGAGTTGGATGAATGCGATAAAAAACGCAGCAGCTAAGAAGCCGAAAAAGAAAATAAAAAGACCAGAGGTAATGACGTATTCCGATCAAAGATTCTTCTAAAACAG
>Ga0126343_10000737_pt1 | contig 13556 bp, 6 predicted proteins | sample Cyp2metagenome_FD_92531 | JGI IMG/M metagenome (GOLD analysis project Ga0126343, IMG submission 92531) | Coral microbial communities from Lord Howe Island, Old Settlement Bay, Australia - Cyphastrea 2 metagenome | ecosystem: Host-associated > Invertebrates > Cnidaria > Coral ... | reverse complement strand
CCCCAATGCATTTCTTAGGATTTAATGTTATGCCAAGAAGAATCCCATCCTTTCCAGATTCTTTTCATTCCTGGAATTCCCTGTCATCTATTGGATCAGGAATAACTTTCCTATCTTTTGGTCTCATGCTCACCCAGCTCGCCGGTGGCTCGCAGGAAAAAGGGATTCTATGGGGAGTATATATCATTCTTATTTTCTTTTTGTGGATTTCTATTGTCTTACACTTCTTATTAATGGTTGAGTTGGAAGAAGCCCACGACAGTCCGGAGAAAGCAGGATATGAGATTAGAAGACTTTTGAAAGGATTTGGTTTTCTAGTGAATTTTCTACATCTATAATATCATCCAAATCCTTTCCGTTTCACTCATTACATTATCATCACTTACCTCACCGGTTCTCTACGAGAGACAGAAACTATGATGAGAGAACCGGTTCCAGCGAGGTAAGTGATGACCAAAAAGAAATAATAATAATAATAATGTCTGAACGTGATCCGGTTCCCTTTCCCTTTCTTTTGTCTCGACGAGGGAACCGGATATGACATTATTATTATTATTTGTCCGAAGATGGGAACGGCAATCACCAGTTAATAAAGAAATGATAGAGAATAAGGATTTTAGGAAGTGATTGCCGTTCCCACCTTCCATCCTCCATTCCCCCAGCTCCGCTCCTCTTACGACCGCTCCGGTGGGTTAATGGATTATGGTGAGTGAGACGGTACGACGAGCGAACCCAGCCACGGACGGAAAGATAAAGAGGAAACTCATTCACATGGTCCCATCCTTTCCTCTCATGCCGGGCCTCCGTCGTGCCTTCTCCGTCCCGTCATTCATACAAGGAAGCGGTTAGCACAGTCCATCCAACCTTCCTTCCTCCTGTCTCACACGTGGTTCGACTGGAGTGGTGAGTGAGACACGAGGGAGCCACGACAGGAGGACCCACACCATTCAATCATCATCACTTTCATCATCTGTTGGTTGGGTCTGTCGCCCTTCTCTCCCTCACGGTTAAGGCTGGATTTCTGGATGTGGTGAACCTTCCTAGGCTGCTTCCTGAGGTTCCCTGAGCTGGGTGATAAGAATCCTTTATGAACTCCACCCCACCTTCCTCCTGTTCGCCCGCTGCGCGGCTCACTCTCGGAAGGGAATATGATAATAAATTTAAAGGATCCTTAGGAACCGTGTGAACTTCTCATTGAGTCAGGGATTTCTATGGGATAACCCTCGCTAGAGACCACCCGTACCGAAGGGGAGGAAGGTTGGTCCCATCCCATGAGAAGGATCCTTTATGTTGGGTTAACCTCTCCTTATCACATCCTCCGGCTGGGTTCACTGTCGCTCACCTCGCTGACTGTAAGGAGGTGGAACCGAGTGAAGGGAAGCAGGTGGAGACAGTGGGAGAACTTGGATTAAGAGAATTATAGTCTGAAGAACCTTCCTAACGAGGTGAGTGACCGATCGTAGAGAGGGAGGGAGCCGCCTGTTCCATGGGTTAACTTCTCATTGTGAACGGGACCGTAGGGACCGGACCAGGGAATGGTGTACCTTCATGAATGATCCGTGGGGTGTAGTGAACCGGCCTCGCGATCGACGCGGACCAAACCATAAGATAACTGATAATGGTTGACGAGAACCCCTCATTGAGAGAAGGAAGGTGGAAGCTGCTAAGGGACCATAAGATATAGGTTCTGTTTACTGGGATAAAAGTCTATGACATGGAAACGGTGGGGATCTGGCTGTTTTAATCTTCTATTATCAAATAATCCGTAGAAAGAAGGAAATTCACTCCAAAAAGAAAGAAGAATAATAATATTAATGAGTGAATTTCCTTCTTTCCTTCATTTACAGGATTTCTATTGACAAGAGCTGAAAGAAAATAGAAATCCTGACGACAATATGATAACTTCTATCTTCCGAGCCGTGCGAGGATGGGTTCGGTCCCTTCATATCTTACGAGGAAGCATAGTGAACATGAGTTACAGTTTTATAATTATTTCCGCAGCTAAGAAGGGACCGAACCACATGTAAGAATATTATATTTACATTTCCTTCTTTTTTATTGGTCATTTGGTAATCTTCTTCTTTATCATAGCTTGAGACGGAAGTAACTGGTCCGTAATGAGGAGAGAGATGAAGAAGATAATTAATAATATCCTCCATTCCTTCAGGTACTTCATTACGGCTAGAGGGATGAACCGTGGGGATTAGAAGGATATAACATTAGTATTATTTATTTTTGGTCATTCATTATTATTATTCTTCATATTGTTAATGGTATTTCATTCTTTACTTCTGTCGGTTCAAATAATAGTAACTGCAAATATAATTCTTTAAAGATTTCTTAGTGGGGAACTGGACGGATATGAATATAAATCTCTAATTCTGTAGTTTCCTTAGTGTTACCGAGGCCTCCGGCCGCTCCGTCCAGTTCCTGAAGGGAATAGAAATAAGAGAATTTAAACCTACAGAAGTAATTCCTATAATCCAAAACTATAAGATATAAATTCTGTATTTTATGAGTTTATTATCAGAATTTATATCTTTTGTAATTACCATTCACCATCAGAAGTTAATTCATATCTTTTGGCTTTCTTCGGATCTAATTGTTTTCTACTCTCCACTTTACTTCTGATGGTGATGTGTAAAGAGAATTAAAGCATGAGAACTGAGATGAAGAGAATTTAATCCCATGAAAATAGATCTTATGATTGGGAGGTACGACCAGAATTCTATTTTCATACATTACTTCTGCTGGAGGTGAACAGGAAATTGAGACCCTAAAGGCATGATTTACTCTTCATTCTTCTTTTTAATAATCTTGTCTCACCACTTATTATCAGTTAACACAAGTTGGAAGAAAATAAATAATAAGTGGTGAGAGTGAAGGGAAAAGTGAATCATAGTCTGTATCTTGGCCCAACCATTAACCACCAGTCTTTCAGCCTTTCCTCCGGCACTTGGTAATGACTGAAAACCAAGAATCTTCCGAGGTAACAGGGGATCTCACAGTTAGTCCCAAGAATAAGAAAGAAACTAAAAGCATAATATATTGGAAATGATAAGAAGGAAATAAAGAAGTTATCATCATATTCTTATAGCCCAGCGTAGCGGGCGGGTCTGGTGTCTCATGAAAGGAATAGAATTTTAGCATTTTATAATCATAAGTTGGGACCTTTCAGTCATAATCATTTCTATAGGTGAACTCTTGGCTTTGAGAAGTCCTGTAATCACTAGTTAACCACTTCCAAAGGATTTTTCAACATATAATCTGTATTTCTGGTGTTTCTAAGGATAATTTACGCTTCTTTTAGTCTCAGCCTCCGTTACGACCTCCGGCAGTTTTATCATCACAACATAAGAGGAAGGAAAGGAAGATATAAAAGTGAATCATTATTTGTATTTCCTTGTTAGGCTGAGAATCCAGAAGTTATGGAGGTGGACGATTAGAAGATTAGGAAGCGGCTCAGCCTATCAAGGATTATATATATATTTCCTTCTTTCCTGGAGCATATAAGAAATACCAATTATTAAAGGATTTTAGATTTTTATTAGGAATATATTTATCTTTCCAGTTTCCTTTAAGTTTAGTAAATAATTGTAATTTTCTTTCATATTCTCTCTTATCTTGTGAGCGTACCGAGCATGCGACAGAAAGATGGTGGATTTTACAGATAACCGTCTATTACAAAGAATTATTGACCATTAACTGCCAAGGAACAAATCATCCAAAAAGCATTCTATCTTTCATGGACATTTCTATTCTCTTCATATTAATTTACAGCTACAACCCAGATAATAAATTAGATGAAAATAATAAAGTAATTCTAACTCCAATAACAGCTATTTACTAATTGAGGAGAGAAAAGAATATTAAAATTGAGATTATGAAAGTAAATAGCTGTCATATCATAATTCTAATGTATAATAATTCTGTAATCATAAGTTTCCTGTAGGTAAGGAGGTCCGCCAGCATATAACTCTTCTTCATGAACGGTCTGATCGTATGCCACGCCCTCTGGGCTCAACGGATGGTAACTGAAAGAATATGAATCCTATAAATGAATTTCGCTAGCAAAAATATTATTAATGATTATAGGATTCATATGCCAGTTTCCTCCTCATTCAGTTACACCGTTCCAACCTAGGATTTGAGGAAATGATAGTCTAAAGGAAATTATTAAATTCAGCATATTATTATATATCCTACAGAACCCTTTTTCCTGGCGAGAGAGCAACCGAGCGAAAGGGTTCTGTTCTCATAGATGAAGGAAAGATAGAAATTCATATAATCATTGACTTCCAGCTGCATCCCCACGAGTGACCGTAAGGTGCCAAGATGAGAACCTGAGTGAATAAAGGACTCGGATGCAGCTTACGTGATTCCAACCTGTAGAAATGATTCGGACACGGTCTGGAAAGGAAGGTTGAAAGCATCCGAAGTTCCATCCAAGACTCCAGCTATCATATCTTTCCTGTCGGTTCAACCTGTAAGCTAAGGAAGTGAACATAATAAATTCATTCCTAGATTCCACATTTTATCCTTAGCAACAGTTGTGAGGAAGGAAATGACGAGGAACTGGAAGCTAAGGGATTATAAGAATATTATTATCTTTCCCAACTTTTGTATCTTTATTATTATCTTCTGTCCACTGCGTTCATCTGTTGTGACGACTCGGAGGAGGAACCCCGGTAGCTGAGGACTTTCTTGACTCGAATCCTTTCCACTGGGATCGGTTACCTTTAGGATCCACAACCCATAGACAAGTGATTTCCTCAGCAGAAGTAAATACAATGAAAACAGATAAAAGAAGCATATAATTAATTCTCATAAAAGAAGATGAAAGACATATAATATTAATAAGAATAGAAAAATAAGACATTAAAATACGATCTTCTTTTGTAGGTGGAAGATAATTCTCTGTTACGAGGGTAGAACGGATGCCACTAGAAATCCCATGTTCAAAGCTGTAAGACTAAAAGATAAGAAAGAAAGTCATAAAGGATTTGTAAGTTATCTTTAGGTGGAAGAGATCTCATATCCTCATATTATATTATTATATTTTTGAAATTAGATCCAAAGAGAAGTAAATTCAGAGAAATTAATAATAGCTGGAGTAAAAGTAAGAAGTATAAGATCTAATTTCTAAGAAGTGAAAAGGAAATTAATGATATGAAAATAATGAAGTTACACCATCCCAGCAGAAACAGTTCATGAATGGAAATCAATGGTGAAGCAGCTGATAAGACCTTAAGATACAGAAAATGATAAGAAAATAAGATCATAAAAATAGAAAATACATATTATATCTCCTGCAGAACTGGTTGAACCGACAATGGAGTGAGGCAAATAGTGAATCAAAAATTCTTTAATGATATGTTACCTCTTCCCTCAGCTCATCTTACTCACATCCAAAGAGCAGAAAGAAGAATAATATGAGAAATCTTTGAGATTAAAGCTGTAAATAAGATTCATATGATAACTTCCGGTCTGTCTCAATGACTTCTTCACTCCGGTAGATATGAAGGTTCACCATTTTCCCCAATCCATTATATTATTATCTGAAGAACCATGAAATCTATTATCCTATTCTTATCACATGCTGGAGTAAATGGATTTTAAGTTCTCATATTATTTACTCATTTTATTATTATCTTTACATATCCTGATTCACTATTTTATTCTCTCCAAAAGATAAGATACAAATAAGATAAAAGAGGATAATAAAAATATGAGAGTTTCTAAGGGTAAATAATCCCAACTAGAGAATGGAATGTAGGAAATCTTTTTGGTATCTTCTAATTCTTAATAGCACTTTACATTTCCTTTCATTACTGCCGGTCTGGTCTCATATTATTATCTTTATCACAACACAATCCACTAGAAATCTGTTAGCAGGAACCAGACCGGCCATAAAGGAAATGTAAAGATAATAAAATTCTAATAATATAATATCCTTTTTTCCAGCGGTTTCTCCATACAATTCTCTCCGCTGGGAAAAAGGGATTTCTATTCCTATTATTATTCATCATATTATTATCTGCTTTTATTAATTACAGGATTTCTATTTCTAGGATTTAATTCTCTTATCTTGGGTTTCTCTACATTTAAGAATATTGCATTTTTATATTATTTACAAATCCTTTAATGTCTTATCCTTCCGGTTCTTCCTGTCTCTATGTCTCGAAGCCTTCTGTCACCGGGTGTACTTGAATGAAGATTGAACCGGAAGGATTATGAGAACTTATTATTCTTACCCACATCCAATCCTTTAATTCTCTTTCACCTCTTTACCCACAACATAAAGCATAATATATTTGAGAGGTGAAAGAGATATGATAACTGAAAATATATTTCTTACTCACTTTATTCTTATCATTCCCATCGTCAGTGAGCCGCGCAGCGGGCGAACAGGATGGAGCCAGAAGGGAACCACATGACTTCCACTCCTTTCCATTGTGAGCCGGAGGCGAGCATGATGAGAATGTAATAATAAAGAAATTAACCCAATAAAGAAATTAAATCATATAATATATTTTTATGGGTTTCTCTGTTACACCAGTTCACCATGTGCTGCAGCGGTTAGCATCCTACATCCGTTGACCGTGTCCGAGCACAGTGAACAGGCTCCTTACCGCTTCGCTCACGGAAGATACAGATAATAGAATTTATGATGTGATCGGTTCCTTAGGCGGATTCTTCCTTCACTGTGATGTAGAGAGAATGACATGAAGAATCCTTTAATCTCATGCATTTCCTTTCTGTTGGCTTCTGCATGTCATGGTCACCCTGTATCCTCTCGCCTCGCCTACGGCTCAGCTTCTATGATTACAGGGGTTAGTTGGCTTCTTCCTGTCTCTATGATTGACAAGACCCTTAGGATTTGAGTCATTTACAGAGAGACAGCCGTTCAGAAATTAAGTCACCGATCCCAACCCTCAGACTAACCCCTGCTCACCCTGTTCCACCGAAGGACCCTTTCTGACCATGAGTTTCCTTCCTGATGGGCCGTCTTTCACCCAAAGCAACAGTTAATAAAGTGAACCTAAAATGAAGGAAATGTAAGTGTAAAGTGAATCCTCTCCTTACGGCTATGAGATTAGAAAACATATGATTGAAACACTATGAGAGAAGTAAGGAAATACATTATTGAAATTCTATCTATATCTTTTTTACTGGTGATGGAAGTGGTGTAGCTAGTGAATCCCAAGTTTCCTTCAAATAGAGATATAATGTGTGAGCCGAGAGAGACGAAGGGAATATGATAATGAAAGACTGTTACGCTGGGATAAAGCTGGAGCCACAGGATCCCTCGTGACGCATCCCGCTTACCTCGCGACAAGCGCTCAATCTGTATATTATTAGAGAGAGATGAGGGACGTCCAACAATCATTCCGTCCAGGATTCTCACCAAGCCTTACAGTCACTCGCGGCGGTCTCGATCGATCCCTTTGTTAGCCGCGAGTGGTCGTTACGCTACATCCTTCCGCTCCACTCGTTCCCTCGGTTCTCTGGGCTCACTCCTCCGTCACTCGCTCCCTCGTCCCTCAGTCACTCCGCTGCGCGGGGCGTAGTGAGAGGGAAGGAATGGAGTGAGGAACGATCGAGAGACGGACCGATCACGTAGCACAGGGAATAGGAATTATTATCTTACTTCTGTTTCCATGTCAGTCTGTTGGCCTCGATCGATCTCGGTTCCATTGTCTGTCGTCCCACCTTCCTCGAGTCACAGTCTCATCGTCAGGAGTGAGCGTAGCGAGCGGTGGGACTGTGATGACGAGGAAAGGAGATCACATCATTAATTCTCTATCACCTACAGAGAGAGGCCGCGCCCTTCGGCCGAACGGGGCGCTTCGCTTCCTTCACTACACACAACCCACAAAGAGAATAGAAATCTTAACTTTCCTTTATTTTAGGTTCCCTGTCGGTTCATGCTTCTAGTGGTTATCATCAGCGTCACTCACGTGGGTAACTGAGGACCCAACTTTACCAATAATTTCTCAATACAATTCTCTCTCATACAGGGAATCATTATCCTCTTTCCCCTTCTCCTCCGTATCCCGCTCACGTGCCGCTCGCGCTCACTACGGATTATTAGAAGAAAATAAGATAATGATTCCCTTTCCTCGGATTAAGGATATGATTAGAAAAAATTCTTGTAAATTAATATCATATCCTTAATAATGCTACAGATAAGATTGAAATTCTATTATTTCCTTATTTCCTTTCTCCTGGAGGTAAGTGATCACAATGAGAATAAAAATAATAGAATTTCTATCTTAATTGGGTTTCTATGGTAATTCTCTTATTTTAATTCTATTATTATTATTATCTTTCATTACTTACAGCTCAGGAAATGTGATGTTAAGATAAAGATGAAAATAGTAAATAAATATAATATAATCCCTTTTTCCTGCGAAGAGAAAAGAGACATGAAATCCTAAGGAAGGAACCGTACGGTCAGAAAGGAAACTTAAAGGCATTTCATAACCATTAATTATAGGCCAGGATTTTAACATATGATTCTCTGTAAATTAATTCTAGTCCAAATAATAAGATCTAATTCTCAAATCCTCAGTTATCACCAGTTGGAGGAGTTATCAGGCTGTTGGCATTCTTGAAAGGATTGTTGTCGGCTGATTCCTGGTCATCCCGTCGGGAGCCAACAGCCTATAAAGGAATTTCATATGCATTTCCTGGTTCACTTCATTCTCCATCCAATGCTTAGAGGTGAAGGCGTAAGCCGAGCCGGTTCAACAGGAGATACAGGAAGTGGACTATTTTCATTCACATGTTTTCTATTTCTAGGATTAAATGGAATGTATAAAGGAATTTCTGTCCCTAAAGGTGAATGAAAATAGAAAACATATCATTTACAGAAAGACCTTGTCCGTACACTCACCTCACTTCCGTTTCCCTCTCGTTCGGTTCATTAGGATAAAACTGGACTCTGAGGATTCTTTAGTCTCATTTATGGGCCGTTCCTTCCGTCACTCGATCACAGGGTTCACCGGTCCTAAGAATCCTCCATGTTAGACAGGTTGAGCCGTCCTTGCCACCACAATCCAATCATCCCAGTCGCGTCCCTTCGCTCCGCTCCTTCTATGATTGAGGGTGACAAGGACCCGAGGAACGAGGAGGACTGGAACCCGAGAGGAAGGAGCGATATGACATGCCTTTCATGGGTTGTGGACTTTCCTTTTCCCTGCGACGGTACGGAGCTGGAGGGAAAGAGATTTCATAATTCTTTTCTAATCTCATTCGCTTCCAGCTCATGCTAAAGGAAAATAAAAGATAGAAATTGTATGGCATATGAAATCTCTTTCCTTTCCTTTGGGCTCGTGTCACTCCGGTTCCCCTCACCTGGCTCCCTCCGGTCACCAAGGATGATTGAAACCTTCATGAACGATCCCCACTTCGGCTGAGCCTCAGAAGAGATTTCTATTCCTATAATTATTAATATTTTTTACTCGGAGAAATCTCTTATATCTTCCGCCGCTCAGCCTGGCTTCGCGCTAAGATTACATTATAAAACCATAAGATCTGATTGGCAGTAATTAATTCTCTATCTTTTGGTTCTCTTCTTACAATCAGATCTTATGTCCCTCCTTCGCCTCCGGCTCAGGATATTATATTATTACTTTCTTCATTTCAGTCTTTTATAATTATTTTCTTCAGTGGAAAAGGATATGAGTAGAAAATAATTATAAAATCCTACATTCCTTTCCTATCGTACGAGACGGCCGCGAGGCGCTCACGAGGAAAGAGACAGGGAAGTGAGCGCCCTTCTCACGACCGTCTCTGACGAGGAGGGATGAGCGGCCCCCACGGTGGACGGTTCACTTCACTCACCGTTTCCACCGTGTACCGACCCCCACCCGACCCCACAGGCTTCGCCCTTCCCACGGGTACCAAGGATGCCAACGGCCAGCTTCACTCAATCCCATTATCAATAGTCTTACGAATGGAACGACCGGAGGAAGTGACAAGAGGAAGACCAAGAGCATGAGACAAATGAATGAAACTTTATGGTCTTCCTTGGGCTAACCGTTTCTCATGTGGATCCAAGGCGATGACATCCTGGAAAGAAGAGCCGAAGGAGACACCACAATTAGCCCAAGGATTACATGAGATTAAAACTGTGAGACCATAAGGTTCCTCCAATCATTGTCCACCGGTCTCCGCTTCCATTTCCTTTCAGCTACGCCCGTTACCAATGATTAAAGGATTTGAGGAAGATGCCAGCTGTAAGACTTTTATTTTCTCATCTAGTTACAGGGGTCGACCGTTCATCACCTTCGGTCTCATCCACGGTCGGGGCTGAATCGCCCACCTCGCGACAAGCGCTCACGGAGTAGGTTGGAAGTAGTGAGTGAGTTGGAGGAGTTACACCGGTCCGTCTAATGATATGCCAAGATAAAACCAATGATTTCCAGAATTCTATTAACTGCAGCTGATGGTATGTGATGGAAGCCAGCGGCGACAGAACCCGAGAGAAGGGATCGTACAGGTTGGAAGAGTCTTACCGCTACATATGAAGGAGTTTAACCGGCAGAAATCTAGTCTATGAACCGCCTGTCTCTGTCCACTGCCGAGGGTCCTCCAGAACTGAATGAGATGGACACGGGTAAGGACTTCCTCAATCCAATGAGGGGGTGGACCGACAACCGAAGGGCGAAAGGGACACCTCACGACGGTAGAAATGTTGAGAAGTTAAAACTGATAAAATATATTTGTAAGTGTAGAAATCCCTGTTTCCATGGTGAGTCTGACCGCTCCGCTTCTACGATCAGACTGTAAGGGTAGAAAGAGATTAGAAAATAATTCCAATATAATATCATCCGATCTCTTTTCCTTGGGTTCTCATCACCTTCCCTCGCGGTCAGTCTTTATGATGAGAACTTGTGTATCGGATGAAAGAGAATAATAATAATGTCATTCCCTTTTTCCTGGGGTTTCAATCTTCTGTTCATCGTTCACTTCATTTCTTTCCGTTCACTGTAAGAGATTGAAACCCCTTCACGAGAGGAAAAAGGGATATGGAAGTTATTATATTTTTCACTTACATTTCTTACATTATCAATCTTCTGTTTTAATATATTTCATCATCACCAGTTATTAGAAGATTGATAATGATAATAGATTCTTATTAATAATCCAAGTGATAGGAAATGAAAGTCCAATAATAATGTGAAATCCTTTAATTCTCTTATTATTATTCTCTTTCATATGATTTCCTCTCACAAATGAAGGAAGAGAATAGAGGAAATCATTCCCCATAAAAGAGAATAATAATATGAATGAATTTCCTAAGCAAAGAGAATAAGAATATAGGAAATTCATTCTCTGTTTCTAGGTTTGGAGGTCCTCGTAGCGACCAGGCAAAAAGATTCTTGTAAATGATAAGGAGATTTCAACAGATTTAATGTCATGGAACTGGTCGTCCCTCGTAACCCAGAGCGAAGCGAAGGTGGAGAGGTAAGAGACGACCAGGAACCCCAGCTCATGGCGTAATTCACTCTCATTCTCATGTCATACCGGAAGGAGGGACGACTGACACCCACATCATCATATCTTTCATCACTTTCCTTATCTGGGTTTACAGTCTCATCTCATACCTTACAGCTTCATCAGATTGTTGGGCTAATGATTCCCTCCTCCATCGTGAGCTGAGTGAAGGTAGAACCGAGCGAAGGGAATCATTAGTCAACAGAAGTAAATTAAGCCTTAGATGAATGAAGAATGAATGGTATTTCCTGAGCTGAGAGGTCCTTGTCCGAGAGGCGAAGGAAACAGGGAAGTTGTCACTCATTCTTCATTCTATGTCATGGAAACGGGAAAGGATTATTAAAGTTATCAAATCCTCATCTTAATGGCAAGGAGCTGGAAGCGACTGGAATGGTTATCAGAGAATCCTATTCACGTAGCGGCATGCGTTTCACTCACCATTCTCTTCTCTCTGTACGGCCTGGTGTGGATGAGAATAAAGAGAATTCATAGAGACCAGGCCAGGCCGTGATGGTAAGAATTATATCCTCAAAGACCATTTCCTTGGGCTTTGTGGTGGGGAAGAAGATTAAGAAGGAAACTCATTCATTGTCACTTCCTCTCGCTGGACTTTCTTAATCTTCTTCCCTCTGTTCACCATGGTCGATCCTTCGGAGGATGTGGAGTGTAGAGAGTATAATGTCAACCGAAGGACCGTCCATGATTCACTTCTCTCAACACAATCAATATATGAAGAATTAAATGTGGAAACTGAAAGGAAAATAAGATATTAATTCTGTATTATTTAATTCTTCATATATTTTCTATTATCATTTACTTATCTTCTTGAGAATTTCTGGTTATCTTGTTAGCCGCTCTAGAATCCAAGGTTCACCCATTCCATTCAGTCTTCGAGGCCGCTCGCGTGCCGCTCACGAGAGAAGAAAATAAAGGAAATCATGTCCCTACAGCATTATTTTCATTTACATTTATTTTCTTATTGTGGTCGGTTCATCTCTCTAGGATCCTCAGCAGAAAGAACGGGACCTTGGACCAAAAGATGAACCGACATACAACATTCTTACAGCTGCAACCTCAGGAATTAAGAAATGATATTAATTATGAAAAATCTTTGCTAATATAATATCCATAAAATCCTTGACTGAACGATCTGGGTCTCAATGACTGTTACCACCTACCGAGGATTCTTAAAGGAAATATTATAACTTCCAAGTTCCGTAAGCTAGGATAAAGCCTTTAAAGTCACAGGTTGGACCATTATCACCACAGCCCAGATCATGTGATAAGCTGGAAGGGTCTGAAGAATCCTGTTGAGTCTAAAGGCATGTCATAAATTCTCTATTATCTGAGGTTCCTTCTGTGACAGGGAGTGTCTTCGAGCCAAGATTATATGGTGATAAGGGATGCTAAGAAGATTAACCCAGAAATGTCATATCCTTCATGTCAGACTGTTACACCGGTTGGAATGGAATGGACGGTCTAGGTTGGGAGGGGACGGAGGACCCACACAATCAGTTATCAAGTTGGGACCACATAACCCCACCTAAGAGACTAATGTTGGACGACCCTTGGCATTCACTAGTTACGACCGGTTGGGACTCTAAGCCAACAGATCCACTATTATCAGTTATCATTAGTCCGAGGAAGGTGCCGGAGGCCATGACGAGGGGCTGAGGGTAACTGTAAGATTAGAAAATAATTGAAACAGAGATAAAGGGTAATATACGCGCTCCAGCGCTCGTTCCGTAGAAGCAGCGAAGGAACCCCCTCGCATCGTTCACTTCATTCACTCTTTCTTCTGGGCCGTTCCTTTGGCCCACGGCGGTTGTGATGAAAGAAGAGAGACACAACCGCCAAGAGACAAATAATATTGATAATGTAATGAGGGAAGTGGTAACAGCCACGACCGTAGGGAGAGGATGGAGCCGCTTCCCTCTCACTGTCTCTCGGCTCTCCGTTCCAGTCCCTCGCGTGGCTCACTCCCTTCACTACGAGCCGCTCGAACAGAGAGAGAGCGGCACGGTACGGTCTGTAGAACCTGTATCTATAAT
>Ga0126343_10000736_pt1 | contig 13564 bp, 11 predicted proteins | sample Cyp2metagenome_FD_92531 | JGI IMG/M metagenome (GOLD analysis project Ga0126343, IMG submission 92531) | Coral microbial communities from Lord Howe Island, Old Settlement Bay, Australia - Cyphastrea 2 metagenome | ecosystem: Host-associated > Invertebrates > Cnidaria > Coral ... | reverse complement strand
ATTTATCGATTTTTTTTATCAGACAATAGTCCGGATGGTGATTTGTCTAATGTTTTTCAGGCGGTTAATTTTATAGGGAAAGGCAGGATTTTAATTCAGTCATCACACATTGGATTTTGGCCATCACCAAAATTATTATCATCTAACTCCTATATAGAGGCAAGGGATAGTGATGTGCTGGTTTCTATTGGGAGTGACACATACATCAATAATAATGCAGTCATTATTGCTGATAGGACAAGTATCAGTATTGGTCAGCGGTGTGTTATTGGTCCGAATTTTTTTGCCGTAGATTCTGATTTTCACGGATTGTCTGTAGCGAATAGGAGTAATGGTTGCTACGAATGTGAGCCAGTAACAATAGGAGATGATGTTTTTATTGGCGAAAGTGTCAAAATCTTAAAAGGGGTTTCTGTTGGTAATGGTTCCGTAATTGGCAGTGGTTCTGTCGTTACAAAAGATGTGGAACCTTTTTCCTTGTACGCAGGAGTCCCCGCTAAATTCATAAAATTCATCAAAAGTACTGATTAAGGATGCAGTATCTTTAGTTGCAGTGATTCATTTCCATAGTCGAGCAACAAGTGCTTTAGGTTCCCCGCTTTAGACAGGAAAAATTCATAAAGATTCCTGAATCCGTGCATGTTAAGGTGCCTCTATTGTGGGTAATGCCATCATCATGGCAGCACAACCACTGGTGAAGGTGCTTAGTTATTGAAAGTAGGTAGTTACTAAAAATGTAGCCATGGGTGCTACGGTTTACGGCAATCCAGCCTGTTGATTTTGTTTGGAACCAAAGATAATAGACGATATCGCTATTTTTTCAGAATTCATAGTTATCTTTGTGAATTTCATGGTTCCGGAAAGTGTTTTTAGACGCCACTATGATTCCATTTCTAGATTTAAGAAGTATTAATGCTCAATACCGTGAAGAGCTTATTGAGGCTGCTACCCGTGTTATCGACTCAGGTTGGTACATTCTTGGTAATGAGGTAGAGCAGTTTGAAAGAGATTTTGCGCAATATTGTCAGGCTGAGTATTGCCTTGGTGTTGCTAATGGTCTGGATGCTCTGATTCTCATTATTCGGGCTTACAAAGAGCTTGGAGTATTGGCTGAAGGTGATGAAATCATTGTGCCAGCCAATACTTACATTGCTTCTATTCTGGCGATATCTGAAAATGGCCTTAATCCAGTTTTGGTGGAGCCCGATACTCAAACTTATAATCTGAATCCAGCACTGATTGAACAGCAGATTACAGAAAAAACCAAAGCCATTATGGTTGTTCATCTTTATGGCCAGGTGACCGGTATGGATGAGATTAATGCTATTGCCAAAAAGTACAACCTGAAGGTAATAGAAGATTGTGCTCAGGCTCATGGCGCTCTCTATAAAGGTAAAAAGGTTGGAAGTTTGGGGGATGCAGCCGGTTTCAGCTTTTATCCGGGGAAAAACCTGGGAGCAATCGGTGATGCTGGTGCCATTACTACCTCTGATCCGGATCTTGCTAATACTATCAGGGCGCTGAGAAACTATGGTTCACACGAGAAATACAAGAATCTCTATCGAGGTGTGAATAGTCGCCTTGATGAAATACAGGCAGCCATACTGCGTGTGAAATTGAAATATTTGGATGGTGAAACCAAACGGCGACAATCCATTGCTTTATCTTATACCCATGGCATTACTAATCCGCTAATCCGTTTGCCTTTGGCAAACAACAGCACAATGGATCTTATCCAAGATCACGTTTTTCATCTCTATGTAGTGCAATGTGATGACCGTGTCCATTTACAGCAGCATTTGCAGAAACATGGAGTCGCATCACTCATTCACTACCCGATTGCTCCACACAAACAGCAGGCGTATTTGCATTGGTCGGAGATTTCTTTGCCAATCACAGAAGCAATGCATGATAGTGTACTGAGTTTACCTATCAGTCCTGTTATGACTGATGATGAAGTGGCTCAGGTTATCAGGGTGTGCAATGCATATAAAAAATAGCTAAGTAGAGACTTAGCCCATATTTTACCTTACATGATTTGTCATGATTGTGTGGACAAAAATAGCTGATTGTATGAATGAAAGTTATTCAATTAATTAAAAGTCTCCTTGCGCTGATGACTTCTGAGCAAAGAAAGAGACTCTATTTGCTTCAGGCCTTAGTCGCGATATCTGCCTTGGTAGAATTGTTTAGCATTACTGCCATTGGTCCTTTTATTGCCTTGGTTGGCAATACGGATTTAATGAGTGGAAACTCAATAATTCAGTCATTACGTGAAATGACAGGGTCTGGTGATCAGTTTGAATTTCTCACGTTTGTGGGTAGTGCTATTGTTCTGTTGCTTATCATATCAGCGGTGCTAAATATCCTTAGTATTCGAAAGCTATCAATATTTGCAGCGGAAGTTGGTGCTGAATTTGGTGATGCTTTGTACTCATACTATTTGAACAAAGACTATCTTTATCATGTGACGACAAATAGTTCAGTTCTTATTAAACAGATTGCAACGGAGGTGGGCAGAGTAACTGACAATATATTCCAGCCCCTGGTTCAAATTAATGCACGCCTTATCTCTGTGTTATTAATTTCTGGATTTCTTTTTTTTTATAATGCGGCTGTTTCAATAGCTGGATTGCTGATTATTTTTATATGTTATTATGTGCTGTTCTATTTTGTCAGGGACAGACTTGCTCAAAATGGAAATATGCTCACAGAAGCATCTAAAAAAAGATTCAGGCTGATGAATGAAAGCTTTGCTGCTGTGAAAGAAATAAATATTTTAGGCTGTCATCAGCTGTTTATTGATGAGTTTCATGAAACGGGCAACACTTTTTCGAAAGCATACGGTTCGAGCAATGGCCTTTATAATGCACCCAGGTATCTGGTAGAACTTATTGTTTTTGGAGGGGTGATCAGTGGTGTATTACTATCGTTTTATTTCGGTAGTGGTAACATCACAGATGCTTTGCCATCACTCTCTGTTTTTGCTATTGCAATTTTTAAATTGTTACCGTCGTTTCAACAGATATATAGCGGTTCTGCCCAGATCAGAGGGAATTATTCTGCTTTTATTGCAATAAAAGATGATCTGTCCGAAGCTCGATTTCATAAGAATGAAAAGGCATCAATTGTATCCGGCAGTGCATCGGATAATATAAATATTGGTGGTGATATCGTGTTGTCTGATGTCACATTCAGGTATCCCGGAAAAGAAGTTAATGTTCTTGATGGGATATCAATGAAGATAGCAGAGAACAGTTTTGTCGGTATTGCAGGCAACTCCGGTTCCGGAAAATCAACACTGTTTGATTTATTGTTAGGCGTGATTTCAGCAGATTCCGGTAAAATTACTATCGGAGGTATCCCTCTTTCCAAAAGTACTGTAATCAATTGGCAGAGAAAAATTGGTTATGTTTCTCAAAATGTTTTCTTGAAAGATGGATCACTGGCAGAAAATATTGCGTTTGGTATACCGGAGAAAGACATTGATTGGGATAAGATAAATAATGTAATAGCTGATGTGCAGCTCACTTCATGGGTTAACTCTTTGCCAAACGGAGTATTATCTCATGTTGGTGAAAGTGGGTCCCAGATATCAGGAGGGCAAAAGCAAAGAATAGGTATTGCCAGAGCACTGTATCATGATGCCGATATTTTGTTTTTTGATGAGGCTACTAGTGCCCTAGATGGCATTACTGAAAAAAAATTAATGAGTTCAATAATGAAAATGAAAAGAAAGAAAACAATTGTTATGATTGCTCATAGATTAAATACGTTAAGTCAATGTGACTGCATCTACTTTTTTGACACTGGCAGTATTGTTGATGAAGGAACCTACAACTCATTGGTCGATAGAAATGGACAGTTCAGAATGATGGCGCTGGGTGCTAAAGATGAATGACGGGGGGTATGAGGATTTAACTATTCTTGTAAATAGTTGTGATGCTTATGATGATGTTTGGGATTTGTATTTCTCGGCCTTTCAAGAGCACGCATCCTGCTTGTCAAACAATATTGTACTGAATACAGAAAGCAAACATTACAATAATAAAATTTTGGATGTTAAAACAACTAATTATTTGAATAAAAATAAAGATCAGTGGGGTGAGCGACTTTTACATGCGTTAAGCGAAATAAAGACAGAATATGTTTTGATGGTGTGTGAAGACTATATTTTAGAGTCAGCGATTAGTGAAGAAAAATTACAATCTTGTTTGAGCTTTATGCGATCAAATAAAGAGGCCGCAGTGATTTATCTGGTCAAGGTCTTTGAAGATATCGTAGAAGATTCAGGCTTTGATTTTGAAGAACTAAAAAAATATGTAGATTATAAAGTTAATTCTGCTGCCGCAATTTGGAGGAAGGCTGACTTGATTCGCTACGTCGGATCAATTGATTCTCCATGGGCGTGGGAATATTTTGGCAGTTATCGCTCTTATTTTGATGGCAAGAAGTTTTATCAAGTGTCAAAGCAGGATAGTGATTTGTATCACTATAACTACAGTTTGGGTGGTGCAATATACAGGGGGAAGTGGGTTCGCGACGTTGTAGAAGAGAAAATAAAGAAGTACAAACTGCCTATTAATATAAATGAGCGTGGTGTAGCTGACCTGGCGGATTTACCCAAAAGAAGTGCCAAATGGAAAATAGACTTTTTCTGCCTTGGTTATCGAATGATTGGATTTCCGGTAGCGCTATTTTTCTTTAGGGCCTTATCTAAAAAAATCCTCCATAAAATGGGTTGTTCCTGAAATATGTCTCGAAAAAGTTTTTGTTTTGTTGTGTTGTCCTACAATCATCAAGATTATATTCTGGAACATTTGGAAAGTATAAAATATCAGATTGAAACTTTTGGGGAAAACTTTGATGTTCAGTTAATTATTAATGATGATGCATCAAAGGATAACACCGTCAGGTTGATTGAATTATGGCTAAAAAGTAATAGTGCTTTATTTTCTCGCGTAAATCTGCTTTTTAATGATGCCAATCTGGGGACTTGCCAAAGTCTGTGTAATTGTCTGCGCCTGTTGCAATCTGATTACTGTAAGTTGACAGCAGGTGATGATGTATATTCATGTGAAAATATTTTTGAACTCATTGACTATACAAGTGAAGCTGATGTTGTAACGGCAATACCTGTTCGATTGATTGGAAATGAGTTAACGATTTCAAGATCAGAAGTTATTTTTACTTTTGGAATGGAGTATGTCTACAATTCGTTAGCGGAAATTACTTTAGGCATAAATTTCATAAATGCACCAAATGCGTTATATCAATCAAGATATTTAAACAATCCAGAAATGCTTGATTTTTTGAGTAAGTATGACGTTGTTGAGGATTGGCCAATTCATATTTTTATTGCTAATAAAAATCCAGATGCAAAATTTAAAGTGGTTGATAAGTGTTATGTGTATTATCGTCGCACACCAGGATCAACATATTTAATTGCTTCTAAAAGACTAAAGTGTGATGTGTATAAAATTTATGATTACTTACTTTCTACCAAGATGGGAGTGTGGTCAAGATTTAAATTGAAAAATAGACGGTATTGTTTTGGCTTGTCATCCCCTCTACTAAAAAAAGTATTAAATATTTCCTTGATGATTTATCTATCAAAGACACTATTAAACTGGTGGGGTATAAATAAAAAATTATCTTCATTCTCTTGCATTAATAACCTTGAAGCTTGTCAAAAATATTATCACTGCATTGCTGAGCAATCTACTCTGTATTTCAATGAGGCTGACGATAAGTGAGAAGATGGTGTCGGTTATATTTGCCAATATCAACTGTTGTTATATATTTGGCCTTTACTGTTCTATTATTTCTCTTTGGTCCAATAGAGTTTAGGGTGCACCATAGTGTGCTTTTTGGTTTGTATCTTGCTCTATATCTTATTGCTTTGGTTTTAGGTTATTTTTTTGCTCTGCATACGAATTTAAGTTTAAGAAAATATCATTATCCGTTGCTTCATTTCAAGGCATTAAAAAATAATCCTTTAATTTTTTATTATGTGATTTTATTGCTTGCAGTATTTTCTAATCTGGTTTTTTATAAGAATGTGATGCTGGATGATAATATTTCTTTGTCTGGTATATTCAATTCTATTTTAGATGGGTTAAAAGATCCTGAAGCAGCTTACTCTTCCCGAATGGATAGGTTTAGTCTGTATCAAGGGAATAAGCTGTTCAATGTGTTTTATTTTTTTATTGCCTTTTCAAGATTGTTGCTAACTGCAATGATACCTATTTATTGGGATAAGTTATCTGCTGCTGTCAAGCTGCTTTCTTTGGCTGTTGCTTCTTTTCAAGTGCTTGTCGGTTTAGCAGCAGGGTTGAATAAACCTATTTTTGATTTTTTTTTCTTTTTTACCACATCATTGGTTTTGTTTTTTGTTTTAAATTATATAAATTTTGGAGTCTTTTTTTTCAGAAAAAGACTTCTTTTTGTTTGTGTTGCCGCGTTTGCCGTGCCTCTTTTTTTTGTTATATTCGGTATGTTCATGTCCTCTAGAGGTGGAGGATATTCTTATTTTTATAATACATCTCCCTTGGGTGATATCTTTATTAGTAATGACTCATATTTAATTGGTGCTTTTTTTGGGAAAAGTCTTGAGTATATTTTTAATTGGTTGACGTATTATCTGGTTCAGGGTTACTACGGGTTCTCTTTATCGATTGGTTATGATTTTGATTCTACTTTTGGTTTTGGGAATTCACCATTTTTATTGCGTCAGCTTGAGTTTGTCGTTGGTGAGAGTTTGTCACACTTAACCTTTCAGGAGAAAATATCAGATATTTGGGATAGTCAGGCACAGTGGCATTCATTTTATGCGCACATCGCTAATGATGTGCATTTTATCGGTGTTGTGTTTGTCATGTTCTTTTTGGGTTTCTACCTTGCAAGAGTTTGGCTAAGTGCTTTAGATGATAATATTTATGCAAAATTGCTTATTCCTTTAGTTGCACTTATTTTTTTATTTATTCCGGCGAATAATCAAGTTTTTGGTTATCTGGAAACTTTTTCTTATTTCCTGATTGTAAATATTTTGTGGCTATTTTCATCTTTTCGAAGTAAATCTTTTTGCCAGTTACGGAGTATTTAGTTTTAATGTTTTTTGATAAGATTCTTTTGATTACCGGAGGGACCGGTTCCTTTGGTAATGCTGTACTAAATCGATTTCTGGAAACCGACATCAAAGAAATCCGTATTTTCAGTCGTGACGAAAAAAAACAAGACGACATGCGGAAGAAGTTTGCCAATCCCAAGCTGAAATTCTACATCGGTGATGTCCGTGATTACCAAAGTATCCTGAATGCTACTCGTGGTGTGGACTTTATTTTCCATGCTGCCGCCTTAAAGCAAGTACCTTCCTGTGAGTTTCACCCCATGGAGGCGGTGAAAACCAATGTGTTGGGTACAGAGAATGTTCTGGAAGCGGCGATCGAAAATGAGGTTTCCCGCGTCGTTTGTTTGAGTACGGATAAGGCCGTCTATCCTATCAATGCCATGGGTATTTCCAAGGCGATGATGGAAAAGGTGATGGTAGCCAAATCACGGAATGTTGACAGCACAAAAACCATTATTTGCGGTACGCGCTACGGCAATGTGATGGCCTCTCGCGGCTCTGTTATCCCTCTGTTTGTCGATCTGATCAAGGCTGGCAAGCCTCTTACTGTTACCGATCCAAATATGACCCGGTTTATGATGACCCTGGAAGATGCCGTGGATTTGGTGTTGTACGCGTTTGAGCACGGCGCCAATGGTGATATTTTTGTGCAAAAAGCACCGGCGGCCACCATCGAGACACTTGCTCGTGCCCTCCATGAGTTACTGGATATTCAGAACTACCCGATCAATATTATCGGCACGCGCCACGGTGAAAAACTTTACGAGGCCCTGTTAAGCCGTGAAGAGATGGTTGCTGCCACAGACCTGGGAGGGTATTACCGAATTCCACCGGATCTGCGCGATTTGAACTACAGCAAGTATGTAGAAGATGGCGATATTCGTATCTCTGAAGTTGAGGACTATAACTCACATAACACGCAGCGACTGGATGTTGAAGGCATGAAAGAGTTGTTGTTAAAGCTGCCATTTATTCGTGCGCTGTGTGCCGGTGAAACTTATGAGCTTGATGCCTAGTATGAATATTGTAGTAACCGGCGCTAATGGGTTTATCGGTAAAAACTTGTGTATCATGCTGGCAGAATCGGGCTTTGACGACGTTGTCAAGGTTGATAAAGAAACGACACCTGACGAATTAGCCGACTGCCTGCGCAATACGGATTTTGTCTTTCATCTGGCGGGTATTAACCGGCCAGAAAATGATATTGAGTTCAAGCAGGGCAATACCGATCTGACCGCTTTTATCATCACCGAGCTGGAAAAAGCGGGCAAAAAAGCCTCGATCATGCTCAGCTCTTCAACCCAGGCAGGCCGCGATAACCCGTATGGCATCAGTAAAGTCGAAGCGGAGCAGTTAGTTAACGCTTATGGTGAGTCCAATGGTGCCAGCTATTACATATATCGCTTCCCTAACGTGTTCGGTAAGTGGTGTCGCCCCAACTACAACTCTTTTGTTGCCACATTTTGCCACAATGTCGTCAATGATCTTGAGTTGACCATCCACGACGCCAGCGCCTCGGTTACTCTGGTTTATATTGATGATGTCTGTCGTGCTTTGATTGAGTTATTAAAGAGTCATCAACCCTCCGGTTATCAGCAGATTCAGCCAGAATACCCTACGACGGTGGGTGCTGTGGTACAGACGTTGCGTGCATTTAAATCCAGTCGTGTATCACTGGTGACGGAGGATGTTGGTACCGGGCTGACTCGTGCCCTCTACTCCACCTACCTGAGTTACTTTACGCCTGAGCAGTTCAGTTACACCGTGCCAGACTATCGTGATGAGCGTGGCACCTTCTGTGAAATGCTGAAGACGAAGCAGGCAGGGCAGTTTTCATTTTTTACTGCTCATCCTGGCGTTACTCGCGGTGGTCATTATCATCATTCCAAGAACGAAAAGTTTCTTGTGATCAAGGGGCAGGCAGTGTTCAGATTTGAGCAGATCATCACCAAAGAACGCTATGAACTCACTGTATCTGACGACCAGTGTCAGATAGTAGAAACCGTACCCGGCTGGTCCCATGACATTACCAATATTGGCGACGATGAACTGGTGGTTATGCTGTGGGCCAATGAAATATTTGATCGGGAACTACCGGATACGTTTGCGAGTCCTCTCTAATGAAAAAACTAAAAGTTATGTCGGTGGTCGGCACCCGGCCAGAGATCATTCGGTTGTCCCGAGTCTTGGCCAAACTGGATGAACACTGCGACCATGTGCTGGTGCATACTGGCCAAAATTACGATTATGAGCTCAATGAGATCTTTTTTCAGGACTTGGGTATTCGTAAACCGGATCACTTTCTGAATGCTGCTGGCAGTACCGGGGCCGAAACCATTGGTAACGTCATCATTGGTGTGGATCGTGTACTGGCAGAAGTTAAACCGGATGCACTGCTAATTCTTGGTGATACCAACAGCTGTATGGCGGTTTTGCCGGCCAAACGTCGAAAGATTCCCACCTTCCACATGGAAGCAGGTAACCGCTGCTTCGACATGCGTGTGCCGGAAGAGATTAACCGTCGTATTGTCGATCAAACAGCAGACATCAATCTGACCTACAGTACGATTGCCCGTGACTACCTGATTGCAGAAGGATTACCTCCGGATCGGATTATTAAAACCGGAAGTCCGATGTTTGAAGTGTTGAACCATTACCGGGAAGGGATTGAGCACTCAGGTGTGCTAAATCGGCTCAACTTGCACGAAGGGGAATTCTTTGTTGTCAGCGCTCACCGTGAAGAGAATATTGATTCTGACAAGAATTTTCTCAAGCTGGTTGAGGTATTGAATAGTGTGGCTGAGACCTACAACTATCCGGTGATTGTGTCTACGCACCCACGTACCCAGAAACGCATTGATGCCGTTGGCGTCAGTTTTCACCCTAACGTTCAGTTGCTAAAACCACAGGGTTTCAAGGATTACAATAAACTACAGTTGGCTGCTAAAGCGGTGCTGTCTGACAGCGGCACCATTAATGAGGAGTCTTCCATTCTCAATTTTCCAGCCCTGAATATTCGTGAGGCCCATGAGCGACCAGAAGGCATGGAAGAGGCTGCGGTGATGATGGTTGGGCTTGAGGTTGAACGAGTGATGCAAGGGTTGGCAATACTGGAGACTCAGGCAAAAGGCGACCGTCGCACGGTACGTTTAGTTGAGGACTACAGCATGCCCAATGTGGCTGAAAAGGTTGTTCGTATTATCCACGGTTACCGTGATTATGTGATGCGTACGGTCTGGAAGCAGTATTGATGGGGTTCAAAAAAGCGGATCTGGTCATAATAAATCGAAGTTTTTGGCCCATATACCCGGTTATTGGTGAGGCACTTCTACGCTTTGCCGAGCAACAGGCGGAGACTAAAGACGTCAGGGTTATTATGCAGGATCATGCAGATATAAGAGCGGAGCTGAAAAATCAATGCCGAGGTGATGGGGTTCAGTTTTACCCCTGTAAAGCCCGGTCCGTTTCAGGCAGTGGCGTCTTGCGTCGTGTTGTTGATGCGATTTTTTTTATGGTCTGGGTGTTTGCAATGCTTCTTTGCGCGCGACCAAAGAAAGTATACGTGTCCACTGATCCGCCAGTTCTGGTCCCATTCATGGTGCTGGTCTACAGCAAACTGTTTAACGCAGAGTATATTTACCACTTGCAAGATATACACCCTGAAGCGGCCAATGTGGTTATTCCAGTCAATAAATGGCTCTTTGGTGCGTTGCGTTGGCTCGATTCCTTGGTTATGCGCCACGCCAACCTCATTATCACCGTTACAGAGGAGATGGCTCAGGAAATTCGGCTGCGTTCTGCAACCGTTGCGCCTATATCCGTTGTATCCAATCCGGCCGTCTCTTTTGACGGAGTGATCATGCCGGTCAGCAAAAGGGCAGGATTCACCTTTTGCGGTAATGCAGGGCGTTTGCAGAGAATACCACTGCTGATTGAGGCTATTTCAGCCTATATTAAGTCTGGAGGCACATTGCCGTTTATTTTTGCCGGTGGTGGTGTCTTCGCCAAGGCTCTTGAGCAACTATCAAATAACAACGCCAATGTTACCTACCTTGGGCAGATTTCTGCGGCAGAGGCAGCCCAGCTGAGTGCTGATTATCAATGGGCTTTGCTACCGATTGAAGATGGGGTGACCCGTTTTGCTTTTCCCAGCAAGTCGTCTTCTTATGTTTTCTCAGGCGCTTATGTGGCGGCAATATGCGGTGATCAGACCAGCGTTGCATCCTGGGTACGAACAAACAATCTTGGTGTGGTTATAGAGCCTGATGTTGAGAGTTTGTGTGCCTTTTTTCGGCAAGTTGAGTGTCATGAAATCGATGACATCTCGTTTGATCAACAGCGCCTCAAGTTGAAACAACGCCTCAGTTTTGATTGCTTCATCAGTCAGTTGGAGCAACTCCTTGCCGCCAGGGAAGCACGACAATGAACAGGCATATTTTGCTCACAGGGGCGACAGGTTTTGTTGGGCAGTGCCTGATGAAAAGCCATGCTTCGATGCCCTGGCGTTGTGCGGTCAGAGCGCTGCCAGAGGGTGCAGGTCCGGAGTTTTTTAGTGTTGGAAGTATCGATGCTCACACCGATTGGACGTCAGTATTGGGTGATATTCGTGTTGTTGTGCATATGGCTGCACGGGCTCATATCATGCATGATGACTGCGCTGACCCACTCACTGAGTACCGTCGGGTCAACACGGAAGGGACATTAAGCCTTGCTCGTCAGGCGGCCGCGGCAGGGGTGAAGCGTTTTGTTTTTGTCAGCTCGATAAAAGTCAATGGTGAGACAACGTCTGGCCTGCAACCGTTTACAGAGTCTCTCACCTGCGAAATTGGAGATCCATATGGCACCTCCAAAAAAGAGGCAGAAGATGGGTTGCGGGTTATTGCCTCTGAAACCGGTATGGAAGTCGTTATTATCCGGCCGCCACTTGTTTACGGCCCAAATGTAAAAGCAAACTTTCTCAATCTGATGAAGCTGGCCGACACGTCAATACCACTGCCTTTTGGCACAATAAACAACAAGCGCAGTATGGTGTACGTGGGAAATCTGGTCGACTTTATTATTCAATGTATAGATCACCCTGCTGCTGCCAATCAGACATTCCTGGTGTGCGACGGTGAAGATCTTTCCTTGCGGTCGCTGCTGAGTTTGATGAGAGCCTCATTAGGTCGGCCCATGCGCCTGGTGCCTGTGCCTGCCTTTTTATTTCGCATTGCAGGGCAGATGACTGGCAAAGGAGAAGTGGTTGACCGCTTGGTGGGGGATTTGCAAATTGACGCCAGTAAAGCCAGAAAGCTACTGAATTGGGTGCCACCGTTTACGGTGCAGCAAGGTATTGATGCCACTATAGCCAGCTATCTTCAAAGTAAGGAATAACGTGTTACGTTTGTTTGATTTTGTGTTTGCTTTTCTCGGTCTGGTGGTTGGATTCCCTGTTCTTTTGGTTATCTACATTGTTGGTCTGTTCGATACGGGGGCTCCACTTTTTCGCCAGGAACGGGTAGGGCAAAACAAACGGCCTTTCACCTTGGTAAAGTTTCGCACGATGCAGATCAATACGGCTTCTGTCGCCAGTCACTTGGCTTCGTCTTCATCCATTACTCCCTTGGGCGGTTTTCTGCGCAAAACCAAGCTGGATGAGTTGCCGCAGCTGTGGAACGTGTTGAAAGGTGAGATGAGTCTGGTAGGGCCCCGGCCTAATCTTTTTAATCAGGAAGAACTGATTGCCGCCCGTGATCGCCTTGGGGTGTACGATGTGTTGCCAGGCATTACCGGGCTTGCCCAGGTGAGTGATATTGATATGTCCACCCCTGAACTGTTGGCCGAAACGGATCATCAGATGATTAAGTCGTTAACGGTTCGTGATTATTTTAAATACATTTTCATGACCGCAACGGGGCGAGGGCAGGGGGACAGAGTGCGCTGAGGTCTGCTGTTTCCGTACTGTTATGATTAGCGACACAGGGCTTTTGATGCCCTTACCATGCTGTTGCCAGCAGCGGACTATCCAGTAGATTCTGGTTTGCGGTCACCAATGTTGCTTTCAGATGAATGGCAGTTGTCGCTATTAACCGGTCTGCTGGGTCGCTGTTGATGGTGTCATTCAAGCTGGCAGAAAGTTCTGCAATATTGGGATCAATGGCTAAACTCCGTCCTGAACTTGCCGGAGGATGCACACGGGCACTTCAACAGGCTTGGTGTAAACAGTGGTGTGAATCTGATTGCTGCCCCCCTTAGCTGCACTAGGGGAGCTTTAGTTGCACTCGGATAAAACACAGAGGTTGACAAATGCATCAGGCATAAATAATATGCACCTCGTTCCTCGCCGGTATAGCTCAGTTGGTAGAGCATCTGACTTGTAATCAGAGGGTCCCGAGTTCGACTCTTGGTGCCGGCACCAAATTTTCCTATGAAAATCATAGACTTAGAAGCCTCTTT
>Ga0126343_10000735_pt1 | contig 13565 bp, 4 predicted proteins | sample Cyp2metagenome_FD_92531 | JGI IMG/M metagenome (GOLD analysis project Ga0126343, IMG submission 92531) | Coral microbial communities from Lord Howe Island, Old Settlement Bay, Australia - Cyphastrea 2 metagenome | ecosystem: Host-associated > Invertebrates > Cnidaria > Coral ... | reverse complement strand
TTCCAAGGACAAGGAGGACACAACACAGGACAAAAAGGACACAACACAGGACGAAAAGGACATTTTAAGGACAAAAGGGACAAAACGAGGTCATTCAGGACAAAAGGAGACAATCAGGACATTATAGCGTCGTGGTTTCCCCTGGGCGCGCTTTAAATCTCGTGGGTAAGTCGCGCGCGTGCGACTAGTCAGAAATCAAGCCACTCTCAATCGAAAGACGATTGATTTCTAGTCACTGCATATTAAACACGGACTAAAAACCCATGTTAAAGGTTGATCTCAGTAGTTTTAAAACATCAAATAACCGTATATCTATTCTACTCAGGCAATCCTCTTAGCTGTTACCTTGATTCGCTGCCTGTGGAAAGTGAGGCTCTTGTTTCATTTTTTCACAGAGTGCCAGTTGGCGTTCATCACGTCCTGCTTGAACAATCGAACTACACTTATCTTAGTCTGAGACAGTCCCCCTTTACTCCGGTTAACGGTGGAAAATTTAAGATAAGACTTTTACCAAATAATGTTTTTTCAAACCCAGCTTTGAATCGTTTTCACGATAGAGGTTCCAAAGTGACAATTAAAACTGTGTTCAATGTCAAAACAAGTCAACTTACCGGATCCATCCACAAAAAAACCAGCAAAAATAATTTGGACCGTCTGTTTCGCCAAATTGTGCGGAAATGAGTTCTGGTACACTAAATCAGGTCATTTGACTGACAGTCAAATCTTTTTGAGCGGCACCATTCGGTAAGCGACACCCTTTGTGATTTTGATTGAGATTTTTTGTATCACTGCACTTGCAGTCAGTTACACATTTTGAAAGTTGCCGTTTTTGCCTCAATTCAATAGTTTATTAGGGAGGAAGATTTGTCTAAGAAGACTGAATGTAACTGATGCTGAAAAGAAATTTTCAACTTGAAGATCGTCTGGTTGACATCAACTTCCTCATTAATTAAAAATTCTTGTACGCTAGCTGCCCGTGTCTCGTCATTGCCGCTAACCACTCTCAAACAAAAGAGTAAAGACATACAAAGATACAGTGGTCTGGACTATAGAGAAATTTAAATCACAAAAAAAAATCCTGGAAGGTGGAACACGTACATTTGCACGTAGTGTAGTTTACGTGACTGGTAATGATAATTTTATCGTTCCAAGGCCTCCTCGGTTGAGCTGAGATGGACTGGCATAAATATTAGCGACACAAATACTTTGACCTTCGTTGCCATTATGTTTAGGAGATTTTGCAGATTTTATACCAAAAGTTAAAGCTAACAGCAGAGCTTTAAAATGTGCTTGGGAATTGATACTTTCTACTGAAATAATTAGAACTTCGAGAGGTTAGATTCACTCTCGTGTTGGAAAGAAGACTGACTTCCAACAGCTTTTTGCAGTGACTCTGGTCTGGAGCCGCAAAATGGCACACGTTCGGTGGAGTTATACCAACTGATGAAGACATTATCATAGATCTGTCTAGCTATTTTATTTCAGTTATATTCTGCCTATTACTCTTCCCTTTCATCAGACACTGCTGATAGTGCCAAATCTCCAAGTGCCCGTAAATATCAGTCAGGGTTAAGCTCTCTAGTAGCGCCCTCCAAGGACTACTGAAATTGTTTACTTTTATAGGGACGGTTGAATTCTACAAGACGTTCCTACAAAGTTGTTAGTCTACAGGGTTTATATCAATCACTGTAGTCGGGTACGTCCTCTAGGCGAGTGAAGCTGTGATTGAATATCTCCAGCACATATTCGTGTGAGTCCTAAGCGTAATATTCTTATCACAACATTTACAGGAACAGTTCATTTATTTCCACTTGTTATTATTATATATAGGATATATACATAAATATATATATGAATTAGTTCAGTTTCTGAAGGGATGATCTTTTTTTTTACGAGTAGCCTTTGAACTACCCAAAGAGAGTAATACTGAATCGATAAAAAGCAAAGTATATTGTCTATCATAATTCGTACATAGAAAGTGATCATTTTTTCTCCGGGCGCCCGGAGCGGGCAAAAAAAAAAATCGCAAAACTTTACCCAGGGCCTCCCCATTACGTTAGGGCTTTTTTAAAACCCTTACTTTTGGTTATTACTTTGCTTGCCATCTCGACGAACTCACTGAAAGAAAATGCTTTCCATGGTAGATATGGCCTGAGTCTTCGTGGGACTGGACTGGTTGATGTCGTATATTTGAAGCATTATGTCATTTTGACAGTCCGTTGACAGACCGTTACGCTGAGAAATAAACCTGAAAAACGGCACGCACCATTACCAAGCCTGTGGATTCTTCCGAACAGTTTCAATGAAAAATAAAAGTACAATTCGGAGACTGCCACCACTCTCGTTTTCCCAAACTACCTAAATTGCGGGAATCACTGAGTGTTTTTGCTATGTGGACGTGACATTACTCATGTCGCTTGCACGCTAATATATGACGTAATAAACCGCGCTAAATGTTGCCTTGACAACGGCCATAACGGCCACCTGGGGGAAATAGGAAAGAGGCTGCTGTAGAGAGGTCGCTGCTGTCTAGAGGTGGCCGCTGTCGACAGGTGGCAGTTAGCCACCAGAGATTCGACTGTATACGAAAACGGCAAAAATTGCCTCTGATCTTATGTTGTTTTCCACTAATTCTAAATTCATCCAAGCCAGAAATAAAGAAAATGCCCTTATTCACAGCAAATACCATTATTGTCAGTTAAGTTTGAAGTAATTAAAACAGCAAAAGTTTCAATTTTGCCGTCCGTAGACGTTACGCTTATGTCCACGCGATACACTGTAGAGAAAATGATCAATTGACCTTTACAGCTGGCACTCCCTCAAGATAATTCTGTAAGGATATGCATTTGTATTGAATCAAGGCGAATTAGGGTTTATTTTACAAATTTTCTATGGTCTTGTTTTTGTTTAGAAAAACGGTCAAATGGAAAAACGAACAGAAGAGGCTTCTCCCTCCGCACGTGTTCCGACCTATCAGTCGCCTAAAATGTACATATCGAGGAAGGGGGAAACGCCTCAGTTTTTTAATTTTTTTGCTTAAATTTAAACTTTTCTCAAGGCTTTTTTTCATGGACACACAGTACCTGGAATGTCGTCTGTTAACAACTTAAGCGGTCCAAAAACCTGTTATCACGCCCTATAGAAAACATCAGTAGGCTTTAATCAGTTCAGTTCGGCAGAGTAACTAGTCGGTGCCCTATAATGTACCAATCAAATCGACGCTTCTCAACATCCTCCACCCCTTACCTTTTACCTTCCCCGGGCCAAAAAACTGTTGAAATTACGGTGGCGGTTTTAACTTTCCGGTAATTTCTAATATGCCTGTGAAGCTGTGTATGTAAACCGCTGGCAGGGTTTAATAGACAACACCAAAGAGAGTCAAAGCCTTATACGCCACGAAATATTTAACAGATAACCAAAGAAAAACCAACGACAAAGTTGACGAATACTGATATCGAATTATTAGCAATAAACCTCTAATATAAAAGTAGCGCATTGTCGATGTGGATCAACTGCATGCAAGTGTTACACTGGGCCAATGCTGTACTGTTAGAGAAACACGAAGAGAATATTCGAGTCCCGCCTAAAGTACTTGCAACAAGCAAGCCGCGGCTACCCAAGGGGAGGGGCGGGGGGGAGGTAGGCATTTAAAAAAGGAGGTTGCTCGTCGGAAATTTTGAAAAGAACCCCTAAAAGGTAACAAGATCTGTTCTGTGGTTTGAATTTTTTTTTTTTTTCCCCTAAGAGGTACCAATTTATACATAACACATAGTAACGTAACACATGGTACTGTAAAAGTTCCTGCTGTGGACCTTTTGCAAGATGAACACCCTAAGTGGTGCGAAAAACGCGTTTTTAACCCCTAAAGGTGCCACTAGCACTCCTTTCATTTTTATTTGGGAATATCCCGCCCGCCCCCTCTGCCGCGCCCGGCGCGATTATATCTTTGCAAGCATAGCGGAAGATGGATGAATACAATTTTAATGTAATATATTAGGATGAAAATGAAACTCAAAATAAAAAAATAAATAAAAGTTAAAAATTATGAATTCTGCTGCAACAGCAATTTAAACTGCTCTTGGAATGATTATCATAGCAACCTCGTTCCCAGGGTCTTTTCCCTGGCTCAACCCCTCCCACTAGGCCTATCCCGACTTTGCTCGTAAAATACTAGATAGTTGCTCACTGGAATGGCAAAAAGTTCTTGATATTTTTAGATAATTAAACGTTAAGTGATTGCTTTGTTTTTCTTTCCTTGCAATAATTGCCAACATCGGTAAGGAAAAGTTGCTTTAACTTTAGCTTTAAAGCGTTGTTTGCAAATATGGGAAAAATTTTAGGATATACTCTTACCGGCGAATAACGAACCAAAACAAGTTGTTCATTTGACGTCTTGCAGAACGATATGAAGGACTTCAAAAGGTTGATAAATATTCAAGAGATTTGTATAAATTGAAACGAGTTTTTTATGGAATCGTTCCCAATTGGCTCTTTCGTGCTTGATATGTGTTCTAAACCAATATTTGCTCAAAAGGTGTTCAGTGGGAAAGGCAAAGTGTAGCTGCCCTCGAAGTTCCCACTTGTGAATCCGAAGGAGTTTCGACGAGAAGTAAAAGACGACCGTTGTTATTCACAGGAATCACTTTATTCCCAAGATAACAACTTAGTTCGCCTAACTAAAGCGAATGATAGAAGGATTACACGGGTGAAAACTTGAACTACACGAATCACACTTGTGATACAAACATGGCGGCTCCAACCTTTTTGCGCGGAAACTTAGCAGCACGAGAGGTTACCAAGCAGGACAAGCAGTTGGTGACCTCCGCTGACCTATTACTGCACTACTGTAGTAACACAAAGCTTGCTCGAGGTCACAATACCCGAACACGGTTACAATACTGCTTGCATAAAATTGGCAAACCAAGAAACGGGCAGAAGCAAAACGTATTTAGTATAAAGCAATAACCTGGCGATGGGGTCTCACCGCTAAGTGAGCTAAAGAAACTTATGCCAAAAAGGATTTTTAAACACAAAACTGAACAATTTGTAACCTTAGTTAGTAGTAGTATTTTTAACCGTAGCTCTACTTTTAAGCCTTAGTTTTAGTCTCACGATCTTAGCTTTTATTACTTCTGTATTTCAGACATTTAATGTATATATTAGGCTTTTATTTTTTAGAGGATTCTCCTGAAAACGACCGCTAGGTGATTTGAGACATCAGTTTTAAAATATTAATTGTTGCTAGAACCGTAAAAAGTTTCTACCAGCCCGGCCAAAGACTGCTGAGAAGTTACTTATTCCCCCAACCCACCCACCCCCCGTCCCCCACCCCCACAATGTAGACAGTGTGCATCGCAAGGGGATACTGCTTTTTCAAATTTAATCCCTTTTGATTCAAAAATAGAACAACCCCTTTATTTTCTCTACTTCATCTTCCTTTCAGTCAAGTTTCAATGATATCGGCGGCTGGAGAAGCGCGTTGTCCGTCCCTAAACTGTGGCTCGTAATCGAACCTATCACTCTGGTCCCAGTTGCTCGAAAGCAAGAGAAAATTCTCTTGTCGAAAAGGTAACGCTATTCCCGGTCAAATCGCTATTGAGCGGATAACTGTTAGCAAAAACAAACCACGCAATCCACAAGATAGTGGAGCGTTGTCTGTGATACCATGGATAGTATCCATGGTGATACTGCCTTCAAACAACTCATACCGAGGAGATCTAAGTTCTAGTTTCGTCACTAGTCTCACGCGGACAATAGCTAATATGGCGGACGACTCGCGGACGACACAAGTTGTGATTCATTCCTATTTTCAGAAATATTCCAACAGCACATGGACCCAGAACGGTACGTATACTGGACATCCTATGATTTTGTCTACATTCGAGAGTTCATATATCTTCATGCTGCAAATAAAGTATTAGGGGCGAGCTTATCAAGGCGATTTCCCCGTATAAAAAAAAAAACAACAGAGATTTCCGATGAAACTTGGTACGTGTGGTATTGTTATAGGACAAGTACATACTCTGCTGTTGGGCCCGTTATGTAGTATTTATTTCATTTGCAAAAATTGGCCACAGATTTCTGCTAATTTTTTTCTCAGTTGTGGAGGATATTGTTCTCAGTGAAGTTATGAAATAAAAAGTGGGGATTATATTTACCGTGTTTGTTTAAGAAAAAATGGGCATTTGTTTCTCTATCGAGCTTAGTTTGAAGAATCCCTTATTTTTTGTACACGCATGCACTCATGTGCACGTGCTAATGACGCGAAAATGGTACGCAGTAGGGATGTGCATGCAATACTAAGGAATAACCAAAGTCTGGAAATAAAATGTTTTAAATTTCGTTCTTGCATGTTGCCAATCATTCTTGTATGTTACTAATTCTTATATGCTAACTACTAATCTTATTTAGATCCATAAATTCAAGAGTTTTATTCAACAAATGCTCAAGTGAATATTTTTACTAATTTTATACACCATTGCAGGGTTTTCAATAAGAATCAGAGTAGGCGGCAAAACTTCAGGAGTAGGCGGCGGGGGTATATCTCGCTAGGCAAAGGCATGATGTTGGGGTGGGTGCACAGGAGCGTGCCCCACCTAGGAGATTCTTATAATTTTGACCTCTTGAAATGCATTTCTGCATTTTGGGGCAAATACATGTAAAATTATAGCAAGTATTATGTACATTCTTCCAAAAAAAAAAGTAGCATCTGTAGATCTGGGTGCAGCGGTCATGGTCACTTCTAGATGTAGCAGCAACTGTAGTTAACGCTTCTCCTAACCATATGAATTAATTAAGACCAATAAAATGTGATAAAATAACTGCAGTTTATGGCCCCATTTGTAGACACAGGAACCAGAGAACAAAAGCGACCAATGTGACAAACAAATGAAACTTACTTATTTTTAAGATTAGCTGACCAAAAACAAACTCTTCTAAAAACCTTGTCTTTTTGCTGTCGCTTTTGTGGAAAGCTGAAAAACCTCCCACAGACTGCAGGACTCGAAAATAAAGAAAAATACTTAAGTCGGCATTTGGCGACTAGGGATAAAGAGCTGTGGCCAAAATCAAATAGAAGAGAGACAAACAGTACGCATACATGACATACTCAACGCCCAAGGGTTTGCAATGCATTGTAGGGCGATTTTGAACACTGCAGCCATTTCGAAGTTTTCCAGTGTGAGAGACGAATGTCCACAGATTTTAGAGCAAAGAAAAAGGATGGATTATTTGTGCTCGCATTATTTAACTTGTGTCTTAAAATAAAGAAGGTGCAGATTTTATTTCGCAAAGTACAGATTTCCATTTCGCAAAGTACAGATTTTATTTCGCAAAGTACAGATTTCCACTTCGCAAAGTACAGATTTCATTTCGCAAAGTACAGATTTCCATTTCGCAAAGTACAGATTTCATTTTGTTTCGTTTCGCAAAGTACAATAAGATGGTTCAAAGGTTGACAAAAGAAAACGTGAGTCGCTCACTGGCAACCAGTTGGATGCCAACACTCGATTTTTGGTCGCACTGGCGACTAGTGATTTCGAGCCCTGTAATGGAGTTGTTTGCCTCTTTGTGGCGGCCAAATTTTGACAAAACTCGAAACGGAAACAACCAAATCGCGAGGGACATTAAAGGCCAGACTGCTAATCGCAACTGTTTTTGAACGAATTAATTACTAGGAATAGACTCAGACAAGTGGGTTTTTTTTGTATCTTATGACAAAATGTTGGCCGATGCAATCCAAGATCGTGTTTTGTAGAAAAATGTTTCATGCCGTTCGCCTCAGTTGACGCAATTCTCAATTAAAGTAGGCGGCGAAATCATTCCCAGTAGCCGTTGAATTTCGCCGGCCGCCGGCCCTTATTGAAAACCCTGCCTTTGTTGCCATATTGTATTTTCATTGTACATGTAGTTTCTTTTACAGGACCCCTTTGATAACAGTGTACACTGATAAGTCAGCGTTGAAATATTCTTTACTGTTATTATTGTTAGTTTTTGGAAAGAATTCACTTCAGTTTGAAGTAAAGCAGATGGTTTATTTTATACTTTCAGACCAGAAACACCATCTTCAGTGACTCAACATGAGGTCTTTTTCACTCAAGAAAACTATAAGAAACATTCATGTCGGCCATCCTATGTGGAGTTCCTAGAAACGCATCTTAGCCCTAACAAAGATGATCAAAATAGCTTGCCACAACATGACATAACCATGGGGTCTCCAGCAGCTGCCGAGTACAAGATGAACAAAGGAACTAATAAAACTGGTGCTGAGAAAATTGGATCAAACAGTGCCCCAGCTTTCCTTGGTCCTGCAGTGGAGTTCCCTTTCATTTCAAAGATAAGCCTTGAAAGGCAGAAAATGTTTTTAAAGGTATTTGAGACATTGAGATCTGGGCAGCTAGCTAACGTGGATTTACAGGAAATGAAAGCTGTTCAGGTTTGTGATTGCATTACAGATAAATTAATATATAGAGGAGGTTACACAGTGCCAAAGATATGAACAATATGTTTTAGTAGCAAACAATCATTTTTAAGATAAGAAATATAAAATTCATCTTCAGGCTACTGTGTCAGTGTTGTTTAAGTATATAAATAAACTGGTTGTTTGCACAAACAAACATGATTTTAAAAGCCAAAAAATAATATACATGTAATCAATATCCTCTAAGTTGCTTACACTCTGTGTAAAACTCTCATGTCTAAAGTATACAGCTGTTTCGAGAGAGGTTGTCCAACAAAACCGTACGCGACAATGCCGAAAGGTATTATGGGTAATGGGGGTTCATGGTCCTTAATTAAGGCTTTAGGAGTTTCAGCGACATAGAGGATAACAGTACAAACAAATGTATCTATACCTTCTCTTTTCTTGTTGGTAAACACCCTGAATTTTAATCAATAAACGCCAAACTCTGTCTATCCATAATACCAATCGGCATTGTTGCGTACGCTTTTACGCTTTTGTGGGACAACCTTTGTGGAAACAGCTGTATAATAATAAATTGGGGAAAAAACTACAGAGTAAATTGACACTAATACCTTACTTAAATTCCACATGTAGTAGATTTACCTGATATGAATCCCTCTTGAAAGACACTTGTTGCTGTAAAAACCAAACTGCACTTTCTATTGATTTTATAATTTGATGTGAGATTCTCAGTGATATTCCTGCCTCCTAAGAGCAAGAGAGGCCCAGTGTGGCCCAGGGTTAAATCCTGGAGCCAGTGCTCATCATGTGTGTACATTGCAAGCCTGCAAATAACAGTCAGTCATCGGACAAATGTCCAATAAAGTTTAGCTTTTGACCAGCCAAAGCTTGGCCTGGTCGGACATTATGACCGTGCATGACAATTTGTTTGCTGCTAGTCCAGAATTTTTTTCTGGTTTGTCATGAAACAAAAGGGAACATTAAAGATATCTTGATTACCAGTAGTCACCTGAGTGGAAGCAAGCCTTTCGATCAAAAAACATCAAGCATACACTGGCACGGCTGTGTCCTTTGAATTGAGGGAGCATCCCTCAAGAGTTTTGTTCACAAAAAAATCAAAAATGGGTCCAAATGTGTCAATCGATCACTCTCCCTGAAATTTGATTTCTACATACTGTTTTGAATTTTTTGTCCGACCAGTCTGGGTTCTTGTCCAGTCAAAACTGGCCCTGGCCTGACAAATGACCTTCCTACAAACAAAAATTATTTGCAGGCTTGCATTGGGTCTGGTTTGTTGTTGGCAAACAATCGTGTTCCAGGATTCCTTAACTTGTTCACTCGACAAAAATCATTGCTTCACACTGCATACTAGTTTTGATTGTTCGCCCCTAGCCCACACTGTATTTTGTTGTCTTCTTGTTTTCAGGATATAAAGAATGCAGTGCTGATGGAACAGGAAGAATACCAACAGTTTGTACATACTCATTCAAAGACCAATCATCATCTGTACAACTTTATTCACCCCGACATTTGGAATTATTTCAAGGTAACTTGTGCAGCGTCTAGAAAAAAATTGTTCCATAAATCCGATTTCAAATTAGACAATTTGGAAGCTGCAGTGTCTAGTAATAGACCGTATTATACATGTTTAAGCACATATTACAGAGTAATATGCTCAAGTGCTTCTTTCCAACTAGAGCCCAGTTGTTCAAAATTTATCCAGGGCTATTCACTGGATAGTCATGTAAATCGCTGTCTAGTGATGATAAAATAAACCATGCTGTCCACTGTGATAGTGATTTACCCAGTGAATACATGTAGCGTTATCAACCCTCTGTACAACCTGGGCCAGGTGTATAATTGGCTACTTGCTCGGGAATGGGTGGGGGACAGGACCAAGGAGGAGCAGCATTAGTCATAGTTGCTTGTTGGCTGGAAACTGGAGTTGAGTGAAGGTTAAACGTAAGTTTAGAAGATGCAGTCTGTGATAAACAAAATAAACATTAAGCGTTTAGTGTGTTGAGCTTCTAGCACGCATACTAGACCTACTAATTGGGAACACATACCAGATCAAATTGGAATTCAGAGTATTGGTTTTGAGGAGGGAGGATAACTGGACAAGCTGATGAGAAATGGAATCATCATTTGATGCCAGGGCCAGAATTGGATCCCAGGTGACAGGTCAGAGTGAATTGACAAGGAGGCTTGTGCTCTCACTGTAGTGCACTCATTCCCGTCAATGCCAAAGTGTTCTTTCATAGTACATAATATTATTAATTTGCAGTAATATTACTTTTGCTTTATATTGCTTCAGACAGATGTTGAAGGCAAATTTAATGAAAGCATCCACAAATACCCTGTGAGTACCTTTACATTTACCCTCAGTGTTTGATCTGTGAATTGTTAATTTTTCCTTAGAGAAGTATATGTCCTGCATTTACCATTTTTGCCTTTTTTTCATGTAGCGGTTCTACTCGCTGCAGGAGACAATCGGATTAGCTGCTGGTGCTGTCTTCAAATCAGATGCAGTGTTGACTTTTGAGCGCACATTACTGCAAGTGGTAAGTCAGTTAAATATTCAGGATGATTTTCTGTTTGGACATGAAACAACATACAGAAATTCATCTGCTTTCCCAGTTTGTATCGGAATACACACTGAAAGCCTAATGGCTTGGAGTCATTCAAGTTTTTTACTGTGAACACACAATTGTTCATTGTCATCTATTCATACAGTACTAATATTGTTTGGTAGTTGCATGAATGAAAACTCAATTAAGGGTTTGCAAGTTATAAGTGACATGTATTTTTCCTCAAAATTGAAAGAATTTCTAACTATCATAAGTACTGAAACTCTTTAATGACTGAAAAACTTACATTTACACTTACAATGCAGTGCAACTAATTAATGATGAATTGGTCTGCACTCAGCCAATTGCAATGGAGTAATTTTCTTTGTGATAAATAAATGTTATATATTTATAATTTGTTTTAGAACTTTACCTTTCTGCAGGGCACCATTTAAAAAAATTAACAAGAGAAGGATTCTGAATGTGTGATTTTTCCAAATCACTCTAAATCAACAACTAAATTTAGCCATAATGGCACTCCTACTTTAGGCATTTCTAATTTCTGCCTAAAACATGAAATTGTGAATTGTTGCTAACACAGGGAAATGTTCCAAAGTTGTGTTTGCCTGAAAACACCAACATCATGTTGTCAGAAGTCTCAGATCTCTTAGACGACATTACAACAGTGATGACATCAGCTGCAGGAAAACTCAATCCACCCAAGGTATTTGCTGATAACTTATTTATACTAGTGAAAAATTTTAATGCACTTGTGTAATCCCCATGCTTACTCTCTCATGTGTTTATACACTGTATGGGTCATTGACTGAGTGTGAGCCTGAGATGGCTGGATATTTGCCAAGTTCTTGTTCTTTTTTTGCGTGTTTATGGACTTTTAAATATGGAGTCGAGGTCTATGAATAAGCAAAAGTAGAACAAGGCCAATATCCAGCCATCTTGACCGAACAAACCTTGTCAAAAAGGATTCCTTATATTGAAAAAGGTCACTATTTTCTTGTGGGACACAGGGATAATCCCGGGCTATCAAGAAATCACTTTATTATATGGCTGTCTCCGCGAGAGAAAAAGATAATCAAATCCTGCGCTGTGATTGGCTACCCGAGCGGGCAAGATGGAGCTGTCTTGCCCGCTCAGTAATACCCGCCGTGTCCCGCAAGAAAAATTTCCCTGAAAGCCATATAATAAATCCGTTATTGACCACATTTGTTCGGTTAAGATGGCTGGATATTGTCCTCTTTCTTATGGAAAAAAAAAGAACTTGACCAATATCCAGCCATCTTGACCTCGCACTTGGTCAATAACCGATCCATCTTGCCTGCTCAGGCAGCCAATCACAGCTCAGGATTTAGTCATCTGGCCCGCTCTCGGAGCTAGCCTTATATGCTAATTTCTATTACTCTCCTATGGAGTTACCCACCCTCCCCTCCCTTCCATTCCGTCCTACCCACAGGTAGTGAGTGAGGATCCAGTTGCTGTCAGTCTGGCCAGGAAGCACAAAGTTGATATCGTGATCTCATCAAGTGGACTGAACACTCTTCTGGATAATCAGCCGTCAGATTACCGTAGACAATGGGAGTTACCCATCACTGTTCAGCGACAACAAGGTTTGTACAAAGCGAAGCTGCTTGAAAGAACTTGTTTTCTTCCAGTCAGCTGAGCCCGTGGTTTTCTTTCCTTTTTGTCAAAGGTGTTGCTTAGCCCGTATGCATGTACAGGAAATTTTCCCTGTTCTTGAAGTCTTTTTTGCTTGGTATTTTTCAGTGAACTTGTCTTGCCAGGCAGATTTTGTCGTCCAAATCTATATCTAGTGGTTAGGAACGAAAATAAACACATTACTTGCGTTATTTTTGTTTTTTATCCGATGTTTTTTCTTCGTGTAGACAATCAAGATAAGTCCAGCATCCACAAAGTGATATTCATTGACAAGCCTCTGCCGCCGCAAAAAGTCCACCCTCGTGAAGTGAACGCAAAGTTCTACAAACTTGCCTTCCGGAGATTGGTTTGTCAGAAATCTGGCAGTGGTAACAGAAATACTGATGATGGCATAGAAAGAAACGCTGATTCCAATGCGAAGATGAAAGAAAAGTTGCGTTCAGAACTGGAACAGACAGATTCAGAAAGCGGAAAGCGACGAGCGACCGAGAGAGAAGATGAAATTGCCGAGACGAAGAAGAGAAAATTGTCTGAGTCTGGTGTAGGCCCCACAGTTCAGAATCCTGAAAAAGAGAGCGTGTCGGCTTCTATAAACGCAGATGAGAAGTTCTATGTCTACAATCTTTGGAAATTCGGGAAATTAAAAGTTTTGATACGATGTAGTGTGGACGCGTTCAGGGCGGAACCAACTAAACAGAAATGCTTTTCCTTTTTTAGTGTTCTGCCAAAACTGGAGTATCAGCCAAACTTTGGCCACGAGAAGCTGACATGCAGCGAGGCGGCAAGGTTGTGGCTGTCTAGTTACATCCGGCAGAATACCAAACTTATCTGCGGAAGAATAAACGTTTTCAATTCAAAATTGTTTCGAGTTGACGAGCTTTCCATTAGTGATATCTTACAAC
>Ga0126343_10000734_pt1 | contig 13571 bp, 10 predicted proteins | sample Cyp2metagenome_FD_92531 | JGI IMG/M metagenome (GOLD analysis project Ga0126343, IMG submission 92531) | Coral microbial communities from Lord Howe Island, Old Settlement Bay, Australia - Cyphastrea 2 metagenome | ecosystem: Host-associated > Invertebrates > Cnidaria > Coral ... | reverse complement strand
TATTTTTATTATTGAAAGGATCACGGGGGAACCAGATTCTACAATGACTGACTGACTTACCTAGTTCCACATATGCATACGCCACATTCTTTGAATTAACTGCTACACAAAAATAGATTCCCACGTCGTCCATAGCCACAGAATCAATAGACAAGACAACGCCACCGCTACCGTGCTCTCTACGGGTCATCGACTTGTTTCCATTCTTCCTCTTCCATTCTACTGTTGGTGTTGGATTTCCTCTGGCCTGACAAGTTATGTTCCAGGGTTGCCCACGCTTTACAGACTGAATCTGCGAGTCCGTGTTTGGGTTAAAAATCACAGGATCAGCTAAATAATGTTGGGAAAAAAAAAAGAAACGAACCTTCATTATCCGTCACGAAAATTCGTAACTTCGGGCGCTTATTTGCACACAAAATCCTCCGGGCAAGAAGCGCTTCTCGCCCCCAAGATTCCGTGCAGCCACTTTTTCCTTGAAGTTTATTAATTTATTAATTAAAATTTTATAGACAGGCTCGGCGGACCAAGTGAAAGAGGGACTTCTCGTAGACAGTTTAAAGATAGGTACGCACTGCGTACATGTGTCTACTGCGATGCTGACTGAATGTGTAGGGAAAGGGATGGGAAGAACTTATCAGGAATAATCAAGTTCAGGTGGCTGAAGTACTTCCACTATATGCAAAGGGAACTGGGCAGCAAGGGGTCTGCTGAGTTAGAAGTTCTTCGAATATTGAGCTTAAAAAAATTACAGGGTGAAGAAATAATAGGAAAATAGATTGGTACGAAGATGTACTTTTGCTGTGCTTGTAGGAATTCACGCCTCTGTAATCTTTACGGTCTTTATTTTTCTTCCTTCAGAGGACTGTATAACGTTTTCTTTGACAATCAATATCTCCCGGGATATCTAGAACCTTTTACAATCATCTACAACAGTCAACAATCTACCTCTCAAACCTTCGACGATCTACAACATGGAGCAATCTACGATCTATCTAGCACATGACTCATGTGTCAATCAAGATACACGCGTGACTAGTCACTTCGCATAACGCAACGTGTAATGCAACTACGGATTTCGGACAGTGCTATGCCAATCATTACATTGTTGAAAGAGACAAGCAGAATGTTCTATGAGTAGCTCTATTAATGTCTTTCACCGGACTAATGTTAATGGAGTGTTCACTGTTCTACATTGTTAAACATTAACAATTTTTTTCCAAAATGTACAGACCATATGAACAAAGTGATATGCAAACACGAACAGAGTAACCTATCGTCACAATTTATGTCTACTCTATAGAACTATCTATAGTATAGAAGTACATGTATCTCTAGAATTTCACTGACGTAGTTGAAACAAAGTAACGTTCAGCTAAAATCTTCAAGGTCCTCTAACAGTTTAGCAAGTGAACACTCTTACTTTTATTAGGATGGATTGCCAAAGTACAGAGCAGGGTGCAAAGAAAATTAATTTTACAGCTTGCCCTTTGGGCATGCTGTAACCAACATCTACTAGCCCGAAAGTCATTTTAACTAGCCCGAAAAAAATTTTTTCCCAAGCAGAATGAAAAAATAAGTATTAACTATTCCTTTCTTAATTACATTGTAAGTTTAAAAAAAAGTAATGGCTTCATTTATCCATTACAATCAGCTGTAGTTATTTAACAATAAAATAAGGAATTAAAGTGAAGCTAACGGAATGAAGGTCCAAATATCAGACGAACGTTTTTCTTCGAACACAATCCAAAAAACTACATATTAATGTTAAACCTCTTGTGAAAATGTCAATACTAATTAAAGTGAACTTAGAAAAACTGACCGTACGGTTGGGGTTAAGAATTGTATATTTTCCAATATTTCGTCCGGCACGGCCTGACTTCTTCAGGGTACCCTGAAGAAGTCGGGCTGTGCCTGACGAAATACTGGAAAATATACAATGGTTGACCCCAATCGTACGGTCAGTTTTTCTAAGTTCAGTTTATTTTCAAGCTTTTGCATTTGCTGATCAGATCCTACCGGGTTCCGGTACTTTTGATTTGTTCGTTGGCCCTTTCTCACTTTCTAAAGTTTAAAGTTTTACTAAATAGAGGTTCATGCTGTTTTACAACCAGTTCAAATACTCACATTACATCGTGAAATCTTTACAAGGTACAACAGGCTACTTGACGCTAATAGAACGGTCTTACAAAGCTACAATAACAACTGATGTGTGTGTAAGAATCTCAGTCAACAAAGTCGATTTACAACAGTACTGTGCTTAAAATGTGACAATCAGTAACACGTGAATGACTAACATACATTTGAGACATTTTAAAATTTAGAAGAACATTTTTTACGAAAAAAACGGCCCAAAGTTCTCAATCAACACACTAAATGACAACGACGACAACGCGAAAAGCTCCCGGTGGAAGCGCTTCATTCTGCAATTTGCAGCTTAAAAAATTTCCCGTGGGAGTATTTCTTAGCCGCTGACAGGGGAGATGTTTATATTATTATAGGACATAAAGGACATAAGACATTAAGAGAAAGTGGAAAGTGCGAGTGCCAAGTCACGCATCAGTGAGCAAATATCATGCAGACAAAACTTACGCAAATTTGTGGTTTCAAAAGAACAAAACTGTACGTTTCATTTCTGGCAACGTTTCATCTGACAGATTTTCGTGAAAAGAGAAAACAATATGATATGGTCTAGATATTTTAATCAGCAAGCACCTACAGTATCGGTGTTTTGAATTTACCATATTGAAATACACGTAACGAATATTTGCTAAAAAATAATAAATTTCTCACTTGAGGTCAGGATCAAAACCTTTTGCTTACGTTCCTCGCAAGTGATTATGAAGCAAAATTTTCTCTGAATCAGTAAGAATTAGTCACAGGCAACATTTACCTCCAAAGTTTTTTTCAATATCTGCTTTTACTTTATGCGCCCCGCCTGACATGTAATGCGATACCTCGTCTTGTTCATGCAGATTTCACTTCATCGGAGCGACTTTCGGTCTGCAGGAATTTATAAGGAAGGAATTTTTTAATTTTAAATTCTCCGACAAATCTTCGCTTGCCCGTCGGGCAAGTTAAGCACAGAATTCACTAGCCCGATCGCAAAATCCACTAGCCCCGGGCTGTCGGACACGACTTTCTTTGCACGCTGTCAGAGTGAAAAAATCCCAAAATGTTGTGTGGGGAAATTTTGTAATTGACATTGTAAGTTGGAGCAGAAGTTCATAGAACAAAGCTTACCAGAAAACCACACACTCAGTTAAAAACAATCCTAGGGACACAATGCACTCTGTCAACCTTGTCAAAAACATGCATGGACTAAAGAATACCCGATTGACCTTGTCGAAAACATGAACTCTAATACTTGCGAGTCCTTCATGCGATTGGTAGAAATTAAACGTGTGAGCGACTCCTTAGCAACACAAATTAAGCACTCATGGTAAATATGGATTATAATAATCTATTACTGGATTATAATAATCTATTGCTGGATTATAATTAACAATTAGAGTATGAGCTCGAGATTTCTACGAGGTGATAGTCGATGAGGCTGAAGACCGAATCAACTATTGCCTCGTAGAGTTTTAAGGCCGAGACAAACGACGCGACAAATCGCTGCGACACATCGCGGCGACAAGTCTCCTCGTCTGCACTGATCCTGCGACAAGTCGCTGCGATAAGAAACTTGTTCGGTGCACGTAATCGATTTTGGAAGAGAGGAAATGTGAACTAGCTCAAATTTAACATGGCGAGAAACTAATTGATGCTTCCTCATTGGTTGATTTAAATTTTGTCGTAGCGACTTGTCGCAGATGCGGACACACGGTGCGACAAGGCTGCTTGCGCTTATTTTGTCGCTGCGATACGTCGCACGAATTCAAACCAGTTTGAATTCGTGCGACAGATTGCAGCGACAAAATTCTGACGCAGCGACAATGATTTTCACATGTCACACGAGGCGATTTGTTGCAGCAACCTGTCGCGGCGACGTGTCGCAGCGATTTGTCTCATCGTGTGTCTCGGCCTTTAGTAGAATTCTAACTGAAATTAACATAAACAACGGTTTCTCATAAAGACCGAGACACACGATGCGAGAAATCGCTGCGACACATCGCGGCGACAAGTCCCCTCGTCTGCACAGATCCTACGACAAGTCGCTGCAATAAGAAACTTTTTTCGGTGCACGTAATCGATTTTGGAAGAGAGGAAACGTAAACTAGTTCAAATTTAACATGGCGAGAAACTAATTGATGCTTCTTCATTGGTTGATTTAAATGTTGTAGCGTACACACGGAGCGACAAGGCTGCTTGCGCTTATTTTATCGCTGCGATACGTCGCATGAATTCAAACCAGTTTGAATTCGTCCGACAGATCGCAGCGACAATGATTTTCACATGTCACACGAGGCGATTTGTTGCAACTACCTGTCGCGCCTTTATTTTTCCACGCATTATTGAACTTTACCCTTGAACAATGTTGCACATATTGAACTGTCCTTGGCGACCTTGGCAAATTTGCAGTTGTTTACGCACGCACCCTCTTTTGCAATATTTTCGAGTTTTTGAAGCAAAGCAGCCGTTAATGTGCCTCTTTGAGTCTTCTCAGGAACTTTTCCTGTTTACATCTGAACTTTCTTCCAAAACTTGAAAAAAAACTATGAAATCATCGCACTTGGTGGATGACCGGCAGCCACTACTCTAATGGCTGAAAGTACACGAGTAGCTCAGCCAATCAGATTGCTGCATTTGCATCAGTATACCAGTAGAATTCTACTAAGAATCATTAGGATTAATATTAATTCGATTAATATTAATCACAGTCGTCCTGTAAAGATAACCATGAATCACGCAGCCTGAGATGTTTATTGTTAAAATTTTTAAAAAAATCGACCTAAAGCAGACTTAATTAGGTTTATATTTGATATTCATGTCAAGCATGGTCAACTGCTTGAGAAACTCGGAAAGCGACGGTCGTCTATAGCAACCGAAAATCATAATACGAAGTAACATTTTAGTCTTAAAAATCTTAAGTTATTGCATGAGAGCTGAACATTGAATGGGAACATCTTTTTAGAACTTTTCCTAGGTGATTTAGACGAAAAAATTACCTCGACTACAAAGGAGAACGAAACAAAAAAACAGAATGACACAGTGCGATAAGCCGATGATTTACTCAAGTTCGACATCATGTACAAGTCCTTTCGCTATAATAATTATCAGAGCCCTAAAGCCAGCAACTGGTCCCAAATTGATTCCTTTATACTTACAAGCAGTTAAACCTTTATGAGCGGTTATAAGATCTAGAAGATCTTCTTTTTTCACGACAATCTCATCTCGGAATAAGCTTATTAGTAAAATAAATTAATTTATATTCGTCTGAAAGGTTAATGAAATGACCTTTTCCGGGTATCACGCTAAACCCACACTATGCAAATTCTGCAAAATATTGCTATTAAAGTGGGGTCGGAATCGCTTTGAAAGGAATGAAACTCATCGGAATCGCGAAAATAAGAACACTTATTACATTTGAATAACAACCCTAGAAGAATCGTGAAAATTGATTTTAAGACCTGTAGGAATCGATATTTGCTACGCAGAACTGGTCTTTCGGAGAGTGAAATTTTTCAAGACAGCCCTATAGGAATTGCTAAAATAGAATTTTGTACCTTTCGGAATCCGTTTTAACGTGGTAAAAGACCTGTCGAAATCAGGCCCTCCACCGCGGGGTGCGGAAAATTTTTGGAACGTCCCGTCAGAAACGCTGACTGCAAAGCGATGTATCACTTTCGCATTACATGTAATAGCTACCACATCGGCAGAATTATAACAATTATAGTCTATTCCTTACCAATCCAGCCTCGTCCCGTTTTCAAAAGCGCGGTTATAAGATCGAAAAATCTTGTTGATTAATGGACCTTGTCGAAAACACGCATGGACTGATCGATACTGAAGCGTGCAGAAGAGACAATGGACCGTGTCAAAAACAAGCACGGACTGATGAATTCATGAATACTCGAACTTGCCGAAAAACAGTGAACCTTCTCGAAAACACGCACGGATTTAAGAACACTCGATCGACGGTGTCGAAAACAGGAGCTTGCAGAATCCACACGCTCTAACGCATGTGAGTCCTTCGTGCGAGCGTGACCGGCCGAGGATCACTCGTTGCGATTTAACATGTGATTGGTCGAAATTAGCCTGACCGAGTCTCCTCGACATAACAAATCACTTATTGATTAGCGATTGCATATCGACAAGTTAACAAACTTTTTTTCCGTCTTAGTGTCTACCTGCGTATGCGCAGTAGACACAAAAATGATCTCATGTTTCAAGTTAATGTTCCATTAACAGAAGGACAGACAGACGGACAGAGAGGGTTAGGCATTCAGAAAAGACAGAGACAGACAGCCAGACAAACAGGCAGACAGGTATGCAATCTCAGTCAGTCAGTCTGTCAGTGAGTCACAGTCAGACAGACAAAAAGACAGAGACCTACTGGTAGCCAGACACACAGATGGGTAGTCAGTCAGTCCGTCCATATGTCAGTCAGTCCGACAGACAAAAAGACAGAGACCTACTGATGGCCATTACACAGACAGGTAATCAGTCAGTCCGTCCGTACGTCAGTCAATCCGACAGACAAAAAGACAGAGACCTACTGATGGCCATTACACAGACAGGTAATCAGTCAGTCCGTCCGTACTGGTGGCCACACACACAGATGGGTAAAACAAATACCAAGGGACAAATGGCAAGACAGATGGCCAAAATTTACGGACAGACAAACTGGAAAAACAGCGTAACAGAAGTCTTACCCAGAACATCTAGAAAGGCAGTGGCATTTCTCTCTCCTCTTCCATTGGCAGCAACACATGTATAAAACCCGGTATGAAGAGCATTCTGAGGACCGCAAATACGCAGTATACCAGCATCACTCTTGACACGATAGAAAGATTGCACCAGATAGTCACAAGGCACCCATCTATCCAGCTCATTAATTTTCCCTTCCAGGGAGGAATTGCCATTATACCATTGTACTGTTGGAGTTGGATGACCCGAGAAGTTACAGAACAAATCTACAGTATCTTGATCATATACTGTCTGGTTGTGAAAGTATCGTATGCTTGGAGGAAAAACCCCTGAAAGAAGAGAATAATGAAAGAATGTTATTGCGCCTTTCAATAACACACGGATTCTAAACGGACCGATGCATTTTTTGCTACCCTCAGTTACATGTTCGGCGGCGCCTTCCAGCTTCCCACTATTGCCGAGTGCGCCATAATCAAGTCATTGAGCACAGTTCAGACAACGAAACAGTGCCCAGCAGTAATCGGTAGCGGTAGTGGAAAACACAGTTGCCCGTTGACCCTTGAATTTTATAGTGTTACTGCAAGGGGCAGCAATCTAAGGAATGTCGATTCTCTGTATAAATACTAACTTTATTTATTTGTCAGGAAAGCTAACAGAGGAGAATTCCTCGCGCTAACAGGGGATAGTACAACAAAGAAATATGATCAACTTAATCTGGGGGAGGTTGTCTGTCTATTTTCGAATTCCCAAAACGGAAATGAAAATAACTGTTTCGTGTTAGTAAAGCCAACTTGGGAGTTAAAAGGCGAGTTCGTAGTTATCCATGTTAACCTTTCCCTAATCAGACGTCCTTAGTTAGCCATCCAAAAATCCAAAGACATAAGCTAACTCACTGTTGATAGTAATCTCTTTTGAGGTATTCACAAGTTTTCGAGTAAAACAATCTATTGCCTTGCATATGTAATTTCCAGAATCATTCACCAAGAGTAATTCCACCACTAGATCGGTTGATGTCTTGTCACTCTCTGTTGTAAATGTTATATTTACTCTTGGGTCAGAAGCATTTGACAACGGTCGACCATCTTTGAACCAGCCAAGTATAGTGCCTTTGCACACAATAAAACATGTGACTCTCAAGGTCTGATCTTCGTCATAAGCCATCGAAGGAACTTCTATTTTTATCCGGTCGACGCCTAATTGTTAATTACCAAAGAAAACATGACAGTTAATTCCATCTACCAACTTAAAAGGTGGGGGGGCAAAGGGGAGAAAGTTGTGGGTCTTTTAAGGGCTTTCACAAGGAATCTGCTGTAAGTTACAACAACAAGTTAAATAAAACTTTGTCCTAAGATCGTTTACATAGTTTTGCAAACTTCTGTGCAACTAAATACATGTATCCCCTTGAAAAACTATCTGTACTGCACAGTCATGTATATGAGCGTGTTAGTCTTCTGATTAGTGCATTTGATTCGACAGCAAGCAGTCTCTCTTTTACTCAAAGTTCTGTGGCGAAGAACGGAAAGAAGAATGCCACACAAACGAGCGACCCATGTGAGTGTAACAAACAAAGCCACAACTTTGCCGCAGGTAGCACAAGCATCAGTAGAGAAGCAAAAGGACGCCTGCACTACTTGTGACTTGCGGCTTCCTCGCTCTCCCTTCTCGTGTCACTCTTGCAGTCACACCTGTACGCTCACTGGTTTTTTATTCTTGCTCACGAGTTTTTGAGCAAAAGAGAGGCTGCTCGCAGTCTACACATTTAATCTGGTTAATGACCAGATTAAATGTTATCCAGCTTTGAGCTTCTCTTTGGACAAGGCAGTGCCAATATCTTGGTAGAATTTGGTACAGAAGCATTCAATTCAAGGGAGGAAGCGCTAACATCTTTGTCCTTTGCACTCAATGGTGCCATAACCGAAGCCATGAGGTATAAGTAATAGACGTCATTCCAGCTAAATGGGAAACTGGACCTCTCAGTAGACAGGCACTCTTACATGGAGTACTTAAAATCTATCTTGCCAGGCAACACAACACTTTTTGTTTTAATTCTGTTCTCAGTGCACCTTACCGTAAATCCCCTAATTAATCACTCAGTCAATACAGCAAGATCTCGTTTTTTCCTATTAAGACCTCACTCTCGGTTAATAAGTAGTTCATAATACTACAGAGGGTCAACTCACCGCTTGAAAAGAAACTCATCACATGAGAATCCTCTCCTCTTACATTCCTTGCTATGCATCTGAAAAATGCTGACTGGACATCTTTAGGTATTTTGAGAGCGCTCTTGGCTGTTGGGACATCAATACCAGGAGAGATGACAGTCTGTGAACTACTAGAGATGTCTTGCCAATTGCTGTTGTATGGTATGCATTTTGGGTTGTGAATCAAACACACAGCATTCCGATGTTGCCAGGAGATTTTTGGTAATGGACTAGATCTGTTCACTTGGCAAGAAATTTCATTTGTTATCCAAAAAGGTCTGACCTTGTCCAAAACAGGAAAAGCTGTTGGCCAAATAAAAACCAATCAATATTTAATATTGGTTATTTAAGAAATAGAAACTGCTTTTATTGCCATGAATGCAAATGTGCAGTTTTTGGAAAAAGGTACGTACAGCTGTAAGTACCACTGATCATGAGTACATGTATACCAGTTGGTACAGGTAATTGTTTCTATTACATGCACCACATCATACACAATATTAATACATGTAACCATAATTTGCACATACACTTACTGTGAACAGAAACGCTCATGTTCATTTGGACTCTTCCTTCGCTGTTATTTGCCCAGCATGTGTAATTTCCCTGGTCTCTTGGATACACTGTGCGCAATATACTGAGAGTACTTTCAGAGAAAGCATTCTCATCACTACTTAATTCTGTCACTTGATAATTTTGTCCAATACAGCTATTACTTCCATCGTTCACACACAGTGGCATCTGTTTTCCATTTTGTAGCCATGTAATTTTGGGAACAGGGAAGCCCTTGACTTCGCATCTCTCTTTAATCTTATCCAGCTCATTAACAACAACAGATTGGCTTAAATGCGTGATTGACGGTTTTGTAAAACCTATGGAGTAATAAAAACAAAGCAATTTAAAGGAAGACATAATGTAAACTTTAATGAAGATAATATCACCACAATGACTGTAGGTGGTGGCGTGTCTACATGTACCAGTGGGTCTTCAGTTTTAGTTGATATTAGCCCTCATGAAAAAAAAACAGGAATCCAAAAGATCGCCAAATGAAACTAAAATCTCTTTTTACAAGTTAACTTACTAATTTCTTCACTTGGCATAAGAACTTCTTATAAAAGACAGCTACATGTGTAGACAGATTAGTGAACAATATCCAGCATTGTAAGACCTGTAAAATCTGACTAACTAAAATTTTGTAAAGTATAGGATATTTTTTATTAGGATTTAGAAAATAATTATAATCCATTAAACATTTTCACTCAGGCGCGAATGGTCTAAACACATCATATGACCAAAATTAATATTCCCCAGCTGACATTGGGGAATATCTGAGATTATCAAACACTAGGTCAATGTATAATGCAATTCAAGGAATTTGATTGGCTTAGTGGCCATGGTATATGAGCCATTATGTGATGCCCCGCAAATATGTTAAGCGTAGGTGTGAATTTTTGGGGACGTTTTAATTTCCATTTCAGTCTAGTTTTCCACGATTTTGAGGAGTTTTTAATAAAACAATTATTCCACTCGCGCTTGTTGGATATGAGATGATTATAGCCAACTTGGCGCCTTGTTGGCAATCTATCATCTCATATCCAACGCACGCTCACGGAATAATTGTTACACATTTCACATTATTTTCAAAACTATAACAATTAAAAGTGTGTTGCAAAAAATATTTGAAGGATAATAAACACAATAGCCTCCATTTGGCACAGATATATGTCATCATTTGATATTATCTGTTCCTTGAAGCTCAGTATTATCTGTTCCTTGAAGCTCAGTTTTCTATCCACTTTGTGGATGTCCAAAATGGAGGCTACTGTTTATTTATTACAAAGAAATGCTTATTGGATTAATCAAGGGGCACTCATTTCAAAAATGCCTTCAACAAGGAGGTGGTTTAAAAGTGGTTTAATGTAATTTAGGCAAAATTAAGCTCAAGCCTAGGAGGCCAGCGGTCACCTCCATCTAACATGAACTGCAGGATGACCATAAGAGCTTGTAGCTGACCTTGTGGCCTGTTTACATGTATGGTTTGTTGCAATTTGCAACTGATTTTTGCGGGTCACTTGCGAGTTGAGCTGATCTTTACAGACCCCTTGCCGCCTCTGAGCCTACAGTCAAGCAATTCCTAATTTTATGTAAATTTTATAATTTATCGTTGTAGATCCTTACTCCCACCCCTCTCTGATCCCACCCTGATAGTTTGTGGTTTTAAGAAAGAATAGTGCTACAGGTAAGTATTTCACCACTGAACTCCTTTCAGTGTGACAGTGCCAGGTGGCAGTTGTCTGTGGAGGTGGTTTCCGCTTGCAGGGTTGCCATGGACACCTGGACCATGCTGTGCCTAAAGTGCTCAGGCATACTGCTGACTTACACTGTATAACACACCAGTTCCCAAGTTCATCGGTTGATGATAAGTTTAGGCTGGGGTGTTCATACATGTCTCATGTATCATGGAAATAAAACTAACCACTAAATACTACCAAACGTGAATAGCCATTGCTTTTCTTTTCCCTGTAATCCATCTGACACTTGTACGCGATCCCATTTGGCAATGTAGTTTGTGCATTTTTAATCATCAATACTGAAGTGCTATCACTCTTTCGGTACGTTTGCTCATCAGGAATTTTCAGGTAAGTGCCATTTACATCCTTGAACCACCTGAATGACAGGTACTTTGGAAGACTGTTTGACATGTGACCAACTTCACACCTGAACTCGAGACTCTCACCAGCAACCACAACTTTTTTGGTTGGCGACACTGTCGGACAGCATGGTATGACCTCTAAAGAAAAAGTGGAGACGGTGCTGTTATTAGAAACAATAATGCACACACTGTACAACTGACTGAGTGACTAAAAAAAAAGTTAAGTTTGCTCATCATTTTGTTCCATTTACAACTGCTGTTTTTGATTATGGCACTACTGTACTTGTACAGTCATGAAGAACAAACTACCAAACATAACTTAGCACCATTGGCTATTAGAATGCAGGGAGAGCCTAGGCCTACGGAGAAGTGAACTTGATTTTCTTCTAAGGAGGCAGTGTGGAGGCGACGTGGAGGCTTTGCAGAGGCAGTGTGGATGCTTTGCAGAGGAGGAGTGGCCAAGACGTTTAGGGTACTGGTGTTGTACATTTGTCTGGAGGTCACGGGTTCATCAGGACTTCACCCTGTCACTATCGCGATTTGTTTCCCGGTAGACCCAAGTTTAAATCCTTGGTCATGCCGGTAGCTGCAGCAGCTGCTGTAAGTGCATGACCACTATTCGCATTTTTACAACACATTAGGACCTACAACCTTGATACACCGATAAGTTTCTGCAGGTATACGTGTACATGTACATTTACTACAGTGCAGGGGCTCATTATTTTAACATCAATTTTTCAGCAGGAGGGCAACATGGTTTTCACAGATGGGAAAAACTTTTTGAACTGAAAATCTTTCACTATTTAATAAAGAAAAAAGGTTTTTCTACCAGATATACGTATACATGTATATCTAAGTTAGTTAGCAGTCGATTTTTAATGCTAGTTCTAGTTGGAAAGAGTAGTTTCAGTCTCGTCTTTTTTACTTTTATTACTTCAGGTCCAAATTCCAGGTTCCACATGTTTGTACACACATGTACATGTATGTTATGGTTCAATTGTTACCTCTGCTTCAATTTTCTAAACCTAGTAGAAAATTTCAATGTCTACAGCTGTAAGACTGAGGGTTCTAAGTCATAACTAATATAAATAAACTTTAGTTAGTACCTTTCACAATTCCATGTATCAAAGCAGCGCCCTTATATATAACAGTGCCCAAACCATTCCCGGCCTCACACTTGTAAAATCCCTGATCACTTGACGAGATGTTATGAATAGTAAAGACTTGCTTGTCAAGCGTAACTCTGCCTCCAACGAGTAGCTCCTTGTCATCATGAAACAACGTTGTAATGGCATTCGGATCAGTTGTGCGACAGCTGATTGAGTAATTCTTGGTGCCATTTAGCTCTATGATAATCCTTTCTTCATGCTCCAATGATGGATCAATGAAGGAAAAGCCTGGTAAAAGAAACATATGTCATTGATTGGAAATTAATGATATAAAATAATTGAGTGTTGAAAACAAATCATTGAAGAATAATATAATATACAATGTAGAATTCTTATTACAGTAAGCAACTTGTGTGTTCTGTTACCATAAGCCCTGGACAATGGGTCTGGCTTTTTTGATTGACAATATACACTGTACATTTAGCAATTATTGAATGAGGCTGAGTAGGATATGAAGAATTCTGCAGGTCGAGAAGAGTGTTATCCACCGAGGCCGAAGGCCAAGGTGGATAACATTCTCCGAGATCTGCAGAATTCTTCATATCCTACGAAAGCCAAATTCAATAATTGCTTTATTATTCATTCAAAATATTTTCTTCGCTCAAACTAGTAAACTCATACTCGCGGCCATTTCCCTCTTTGTTGAATGACACAACCTTGTGCCCAGGTTTTCTCGGTCAATGGTTCAATAATCTTTGATGTCAATGATTCAATAATCTGCAGCGGGCTGCACTTTTG
>Ga0126343_10000733_pt1 | contig 13575 bp, 7 predicted proteins | sample Cyp2metagenome_FD_92531 | JGI IMG/M metagenome (GOLD analysis project Ga0126343, IMG submission 92531) | Coral microbial communities from Lord Howe Island, Old Settlement Bay, Australia - Cyphastrea 2 metagenome | ecosystem: Host-associated > Invertebrates > Cnidaria > Coral ... | reverse complement strand
GGGCCTCCGATATTGTGGAATTTCGCCATAGAAATTTTCAAGAACGTGTTCCGAAAAGTTCGCAGCGGCCATCGCGTATATGTTAGTGAATGTTTTTATTCAAATGATAAATAATTTTGTGACCATTTTTACTGCAGTTGTGTGGCTTACACACATGGATGATGAGGGTTTTGTACACCCAACTCAACAACGACCCGTGGCGAGCCGGCGAGTCACGGGTCGTTGTTGAGGCGGGTTACAAAACCCTCATCATCCATGTGTGTATCCTTAGTTTCAAATGGAAACTTTAAGTGCATATGTCAGATTTTTTTTCATTTGCTCGGATTAAATCTCCCCAATGTAAAGATTAGAATATCAAAAAAAAACTCCATAGCGATTTTTCATATACCAAAAACGTGAGATTTCACTTCCGGTGGGGTACAAAACCGCTAGACCAAAACAGGAGACTAGGAATGAATGTGACGTCATTTCAGGACTCCAAACTTCGTGAAAAACAGATTTCACCGACATTTTCTTATTTTCATATAAACAACCCACTATTGTACCATTTCTTGACAAATCGATTAGCTCACAATAAGATAATGGCTGAAAAATCAGTTTTCCCCGAAGCTTGGAGTCCTGAAATGACGTTACATTCATTTCCAGTCTCCTGTTTTTAGTCTTGCGGTTTTGTACCCCACCAGAAGTGAAATTTCACGTTTTTGGTACATGAAAACACGGGGAAGGAAAATCGCTCTCGAAAATGTTGTTTGGCTATACTTATCAATACATTGGGGAGATTTAATCGAGCAAATGAAAAAATACTTAAATACTTTTGTTTTTTATATGAGAATAACAAGTTATCGGCTATTGTTCCCAGGATAATAAACAAAACGGAAGCTTTAATTTCTGGACAGTTTTTGCGTCTCTGCAGCAGCAGTTTATTTATATTTGATGACATTGTTTTCAGTCCGATATTTTTAAACGTAAAAAGGTATGAAAACTGCTCAAATGTTCTTTGAATACTGTGTGGGACCAAATAAAAGTACAATTTAATTAAATCAGACTTGAAACATGTCAGAGGTGTTTTTTTTCCCTTTCGTTCTATTTTCGGTGAGGTGATGTTGTTGTGTAAAAAGGGTAAACTTACGACTCGCATAAAATGCGAAAAGTCTCTTAAGAATTTTGGGCAAAAATTCCTCTTGGGAGTTTGAAGGGCTATGTGACCGATGAGTAAGAGTAAGAGAGTTATGCATGTGTGCGTGTCATATGATGATCAGTGTGGGTTGTATCAAAGAATGAATCGAATTGCCTGTTAGAAAATAAGATGGTACCTACATTAATCTGGAGACATGTCAGATTACTGTAAGTTGTTCAGTCAAACAATTTATGGCTTACTATTTAGCTATCTTACCATTACCGATGTAACACCGTATGTACATTCATAAATTCCCAGTTTCTCTCTTGCTGTGCATCGCAACCAAAAAAACTTGAACAAATCATTACTGTAAGCAGTTTTACGAATGCTCCTATCACAAAAAAATAACTTATGCACGCTTTGCGTGCTTATGTTTTTACAATTCTACATGTACATGCCGTGGCTTGGCCTGCGTATCTCTTCGGGATCCTTCTAGTGGCCTGGCGTCTTCGTTGGCTCAGGAAGCCCACTTAAACTGTTTTTAATTAATAAGTTTTAAATGTGGTCTCTTTCACGGATCAAAAAAATCTTGGGCCACGCCATGATTGGTCTCCTTTCGGGGTTTCTTTCAAAATTTCCGACAAGCGTACCCACCCTTTCATATGCGAAGACCCTCCGATCTCTATTAAGGAGTCTAACCAATAACAACTTTAGGTAACTGCTTACGAATTGGACATCTTACTTTGCAGGGCTGTTGAGGCTTCTACCCATCCTAAAAAGATTGGAATAAGCAACGGAACCCGAAAGACAGAAGAACGACCCCGTGTGAAGCTAAGAGTGCAGGACGCCAACAAGGTAAGTCAGCGGTTTTTACACGTTTTCTAAACCTCTTCTAGGCGTTCAGTTAGTTAAGGCGCAGCACGAAAAACGTCGCGTGAGAAAAAAAACGAAAAGCGCGGTGAGAGGAAGGGAAAGAGCGCCTGTGGCAAATTTAACAAAACGTTCGTCCGTCTACAAGGACCCGTATAATTAAACATGACCGCCGGTTGTGATTTTCAGTTGTCAACCTTATTTTGAATACAAGTTAGCAACATGTTCACGGAATATTTCAAAAGTTGTCCCTCAAAAGCGAATACTTAGAGACTTTTAACACATATCAAGTCACAGAGAAGCGAAAGGTCGAGAGACTGAAAACGGAATGGCAAATGTTCAGATGTCACGACCATGACAGCTCCAAGACAAACCACAGGCCGCCCAGACGTTAGATACGATCAATATGTGACGAGATTAGCCCATTTTTGGGCAATTTACGGCGCCTTGAGTGCGAGCCGTCAAGCCAGTGGGTCGCCTGCCTTTCGTTCCTCTTTAAGGGAAGATAACCGCCAGAAAGTAAAACTCGCCTAAATGGCTCTAAACCACCTCCAGGAACCCGGAGAAATCAAAATAACGCAATGCAAACACGAGGTTAGCCATTTTATTCAGACTGTTTTCTACACGTAGCATTTAGAACAATTTTCGAAGCATTCTCTTTCACTGTCTTATAAACGGCTAAAATTGTAACGCAATCGCGGATCGTCAACAGCATAATGTCACATATTAGTCGCATTCAACGTCTGTTAGCCTACCTTGGGACAACTGAGAAAAGTTTCCTTAAGCCCAAAAAATGCCCGGGACGATTGAGGGACTTCACCAAGGGTTGGATGACAGCGCGTTAGTAATACTCACGGACCCTTGAGGTCATCTTAAAGTTCGTCATTTTCGTAAATTACAACTTAGCAAGATCATCCCATAACGTACAGTGTGATTCTCTCCTTGATTGTTTTTCTCTTGACTTCTTCTTCATTTTGGAAGTGTCAATCTATCAGATTAACTCAACCAAGTACGTCTGTAACATCAATGTTTTGTTTTTCAGAACCGTGAGATTTGCCGACAAACCCGCTTCTCCTTACTTTGTTCTCGACTCAATTTTTATTTGCCCAAAATGCAGGAACGCTAGCTACACAGGTTACTCATTTTTCTCCCATTTGTTTAGCGTACAGTTAGTGTTGTGCATGAAACCCCAAACTGCGTTTCACGATTGAGAAAACCTTACAATACAGTAATGCTAGGAGTAACAGGTTTTTTCCTTTTTTTATTCCATTTTTTTGGCAACATTTCACAGGTGTAAATGGAGGAAAACACTGCCAACACAAGGACTGTTTCCTCAAGGGATGGAAGTGCATGTAACAGCCCCCATACAATAAGCGAAATTGAACAACTTCTTGTTCACGTCATGAAGACTAGCGGTGGAGGAAAGCTTCCTTTGGAACTGGTGGACCGCATTGTACAACATCGAACGGGTCGTAACTTGTCAGCCTTGGTAGGTGACGCCGTAGAAGAGGTACACATATTGGAGTATATCAACAATGACCTTCCTTCAGACAGTCCGTTGATGGTGAATCTTGAAGAAAAAAGTCTTTATCTCAGGTGCGAGTTGTCAACACTTGACTGCAGCGCTGAATTGGAAGATTCGTTGGTTAAGGTTAAGAATCAAATTAAGGTGTCTCGGGACATCACAGAACTCGACCTCTCGAGACGTTCTTTTTCGTCAGAGACGGAGCTATTTGAAGTCCTTGAATGTGCAAGAATGCTAAAGAAGCTGATCCTAAGAGATATCCAAATTGAGGCTTGTAGTTCGTCCTTAATAGAGAGGATCAAGTGGCTATGTCCTTCTCTGGAAGAAGTTGATGTCACTGGTTGTTCTCAATCTGTCCTGGATGTGCTTTTTCAAACATGGCGAAATCCTATTGGGTGTACATTTGGTGTCAACGTTGTAGACTTGCTGTCGAATAAACCCGAAGCGAAGGAGCTTCTCATGCCATTACCAATTACCAGTTATGTTTCAGATACTGCCAACAGAATAAAAGTACTAGTGCAGGAAGGTCTTCCAGCTAACATTAGCTACGACGGCTGGTCGTTTCTCCATACAGCCTCAAATATTGGACATGCAGACCTCGTGAGATGGTTACTGGAAAAAAGTGGCCGTCAGAAATGCCATATAGTGAATTCCAGAAGCCTAACAGCGCTAGACGTAGCGATACGGTGTCACAATGCACCTATTGTAAAACAACTGCTTCACGAAACACATCATGTTGACGCAGCGAGGCTCGTGGACCTGTGTCTCCTTTCCCAGTTACTGACAAACGAGGATCATGATGTTTTACACAGGAATCATTCCAATGACTGTAATCCATTAAAAGCTGTACAGTTGTTTATTGAAAACAGCCCTTTGGATTACAAGGCTTCTCTTCTAGTTGAATTCATTAAAGGGTTTCGAAGAACATCACCAAGAGAACTGAGGGAAAAGACGTGCTGGACGGAAGAATCTCTGTCTGAGGTGTTGAGTTCTTTGGTTTCGTCGGGAGTTTCGCCTAATATTCCCATTAAAGATCTTGATGGTAAGACCCCACTGATGTGTACTGTGTCCAGCCCCTTGCTAGTGAAGGCATTATTGAATCTTGGATCGAACATCCAAGCAGTTGACAATGCGGGCAACACAGCGTTGTTTTATGCAGTAACCGACGTTACAGTAGAAACAGAAGAAGATAATCACTACCAGTCGTCGAAAACTCTCATTGAATTTAATGCCGATGTAAACGTCAAAAACAAATATGGAGAGACACCACTTCTTTATGATGCATCTAATGGTAAACCATGGTCCGAGGAAAGCAATTTAAGAACCTGGGGTCTCCTTGTTCAATCAGGAGCTGACATCGCTGCACAGAACAAAGCAGGAAGATCGTTAATGCATCTTGTAATAGATCGCACCAAAAGTAATCTCGAAAAGTGTCTAAACTCCAATCCTGTTCAAGAAACCCGGGCGTTATCCCAAACTGCTGTTGGCCATTGCATTAAACAGATCGAGTTTATTTCCCAGCACAACAGTACGCTTGCGATGTCAAGAGACAGTACGGGTAACACGCCCCTCCATCTGCTGGCAGATCATAACTTGTCTTGCACTGATGAAATGTTGAGAATCGCAGAAGTTCTTATCCCGGTGGGCGGCAAGGTGAAAATGGCCAACGATGAAGGAAGAACTCCTTTACACTTAGCAATATCGTGGAGTATGGCCGAATTTCTTTTGAAGAAAGGAGCCAATCCTAATGTAGCTGATGACGCGGGCTGTACTCCCATGCTGTACAGGGCGAAAGAGACCAACGTTGAACAAACGCTCAGCAAATGGTCAGAAGGCGTGAAGATTGGGATGGACCCGTGGATGGAAAATAATGGTGGCCAAAACGTCTTTCAAGTCTTGCTGGAGGGAGGTAGATTTGACGATTTAAAAGCCCTGATCGAAGCAAGCGTTGACAATGACAGAGAATCTATTCTCCTAACTGACAGTCAGGGTAACAGCCTTTTACACACTTTGTGTAATCAAAACGACTCCAGAGTGATACCCTTGATTGACTTTGTTCTTAAATGCGGTGCTTTGGTGAATGGACAGAATATGAATGGCGACACCGCGCTTCATATTACGTGTAGGAGGATTGTCATGCTACGTAACCGAAAAAGCGAAAACTGTGTGCTTCGAAAAGTTGTTTCCAGGCTTCGTACTTATGGAGCAAACTGTAACTTAAAAAACAAAAGGGAGGATACAGCGAAAAATATTGTCCACTTCGACACAAATCTACGGAAATCCCTTGCCAGGGATGTACGACAGCAAGAGCCGCAAACTATCTACCCATGGAGGGAGGAATCGCAAAACCATCACGGGCTACTGTCTGCTGTTGCTAGGGGAAGGAATTGCCAAAAGATTGGAGACTACTGCTATAATGTGCATCTAATCGGCTCAGGTGCTTTTAGCAAGGTGTTTGCAGCAATTAATGTTAAAGACGGTCGAGAGGTGGCCCTGAAAAGAACTGATACATACCGATTGAAAACACGGCAAGATGATAGAGAAGTTCGTACTCTTGTCCAGCTGGCAGGTTGTCCTCACGTGGTAAGATACATCAGTTTTACGAGAGAAACTGATTTTACCTGGATCGCCTTAGAACTGATGGAGGGTACGTTGAACGACCTTTTACTGCTGGGAACCGATCAAGATTTCCTTCCAACACTTTGCAAGGATTTCTTACTGGGTGTCACGTATCTTCATGGCAACAACATCTTGCATCGAGATCTCAAACCCAGCAATGTGCTGTACTCAAAAGTGCCCAAGCTTTCCCTCAAGATTGCTGATTTTGGACTCAGCAAAAAACTGGGCACTGTGCAGGGATCAAGTGTTCTCAATAGCAATGCCGGCTCCAGATTCTGGATGGCCCCTGAGCTGCTGTTGTCTAGAGGTCACTTGCAGCACACATACGCTTCTGATGTGTTTGCTTGTGGTCTCATAATGCATTACATGCTGGCTGAGAGGTGTCACCCTTTTCAAGGAAGTGCCTCTGATGGCCGCTTTTCAATTGCTGATTGGAATGCGGTGGAGGCTAACATTTCAACTGGTACTAAAACGCTGAGTCCAGGTCTTTCTGATGAAGGTAAGGACTTGCTGGCACATTTACTAAGCCATGAAAGCGAGGGCCGGCCAAAGGCATCAGATATGCTGAGGCATCCATTCTTTTGGTCTGAAGACAAAAAGGCTCGCTTCGTATGTGCAGTGGGTAATCAAAGTGAAATTGGCACTTTTGGGAAATGCGGAACTTCGCCTTCCTCTGTGGAGTTGGAAATCGAGAACAACTTGGCGTCTATGTTCCATCCCAGTTGGGATTCCCTTTTTCCAACCTTATACACCGAAATGACTTCTAGCTCAAAAGGACGCCGTTATGACACATCATCAGGTGTGCATCTTGTGAGATTCATCCGGAATGCCTACGCCCATGTGTCAGATGGATCCCGATCGACTGGTTTTCAGAAAGACCTTCTGGAAGATTGGATCTTCTTTAAAAAGTTGCCGAGTCTTTTTATGGTGATCTTCAAGGCCGTGCAAAACGGTAACTGGCACACATCTCGACAAGAGGTGAAATCTTCAATACAATCAGATGAGTAGATTCTACGTAGCATCGTGGAGAAGAGATCTGAATTTATTAAACAACTAAACAGTTGTGTACATTCTGTGTACTGTAACCGAAGTTAAAATTTTCTGGAGAGGACCGAAGACGCAACAATATTCAGAGAGAGAGATTGAGATTAAAATTTTCTGGGAGCTGATAAGACAAAAATATATACTTAGGTGATGCATTACAAATGACGCATCAAAAAAAAACAAAAAAAAAAAACAGAGAACAACACATGGATCTCGTTAGGGAAAAAAACATGAGCTAGGGTACCCAATCCCTGGGGAGTGCCCCACGGGAAACAGCGTTGTTCTCTGAACTATTGTGCAATGCATCCCAAAGTAATATTCCATTCAGTTCCAAACCTTCAAACCGAACCGTAACATCATCATCCTCTCTCTGATCCATTGCCGAAAAATAAGGACTACCATCATCTTCTCCTCTGCCCGTACGGTGTAAAGCTCTAGACTACATCACTGAACAATCAAGACAATCATCTCCTCCACCTGTACCGTTCAAGGTTCACAACTGAATCATCACAACAACTGAATCATCACTGAACCAACAATCATCTTTTCCTCCACTTGTACCATTGTACCATCTCGAATGAATCATCACCAAACCATCAATACAATCATCTTCTCCTCCTCTACCTATACCGTTCAAGGGTTTCAACTTAATCATCACTGAACATCACTGAACCATCAAGACAATCGTCTTTTTCTCCTCTGACTGTGCCATTCAAGATATCGCAACTAAATCATCACTGAGTCATCAAGACAGCTATCTTCTCCTCCTCTACATGTACCGTTCAAGGGCCTCTCACCCGAATCATTACTTAACCAACAAGATAAGCATTACCTACTCCTCTGCCTGTACCGTTAAAGGGTCTCAACTAAATAATCAATGAACAGTCAAGACAATCATCTTCTCCTCATCACTCCGTTAAAGTGTCTCAACTAAATCATCACTGAACCAGCAAGACAATCTTCTTTTCCCATGCCAGTACCATTCACGGCTCTCAACTGAATCATTACTGAACCATCAAAAGAATCATCGTCTCCTGCCTGTACCGTTTTAGGCTCTTAATTGAATCATCATGCACTGAACCATCAAAAAAATCATTTTCTCCTCCTCTGCCTGTACCGTTCATGGCTCTCAACTGAATCAGTACTGACCTATCAAGACAATTATCTCCTCCTCCTCTGTATGTTCCTTTCAAGGCTCATTACTGAACCATCAAGACGATTATCTTCTCCTCCTCTACCGGAATCGTTCAAGGCTCTAAACTGAATCAGCGCTACACCATCAAGACAACTATCTTCTCCTCTGCATGTACCTTTCAAGGCTCGTAACTGTATCATTGCTGAACCATCAAGACGATCATCTTCTCCTCCCCTACCTGAACCGTTCAAGGCTCTGAACTGAATCATTGCTACATCAAGACAATTATCTTCTCCTTCCCAAGGCACTCAACTGAATCATCACTGAATCATGAAGACAATCATCTTCTCCTCCTCTGCCTGTACCGTTCCAGGCTCTGAACTGAATAATCGCTACACCATCAAGACAATTATCTTCTCGTCCTCCGCCTGTACCGTTCAAGGCTCTCAATTGAATGATCATCACTGACCATCAAGACAGTCATCTTCTCCTTGCCTGTATCGTTCTATGCTCTCAAACTAATCATCGCTGAAGCATCAAGACAATCATCATCTCCTACGCCTGTACCATTCAAGGCTCACAACTGGATCATCACTGCACAATCAAGACAATCATCTTCTTATCCTCTATCTGTTACCGTGCATGGCTCGAAACTGAATCATCAATAAGCCATTAAGAGAATCGTCTCCTCCTCTCCTGCACCGTTTGAGGCCGTCAATTTAATCATCACTGAACAATCAAGACAGTCATCTTCTCTTTCTCTGCCTCTACCGTTCAAAGCTCTTACTTGAATCATCACTGGAAAATCAAGGCAGTCATCTTGCCCTCCTCTGCAGGTACTCTAAGGCTCTCAGCTGAATCATCACTGAATTAGCAAGACAATCATTTGCTTCTCCTGCACCTGAACCGTTCAAGGCTCTGACCTGAATCATCGCTACACCATCAAGACGATTATCTTCTCCGAATCCTCCTGTACTGTTGAAGACTCTCAATTCAATCATCACTGAACAATCAAGACAATCTTTTTCTCTTCCTTTGCCTGTACCGTTCAAGGCTCTCAATTGAACCACCACTGGAAAATTAAGACAGTCATCTTCTCCTCCTCTGCATGTACCTCTCAAGGCTTCTAAATGAATCATTGCTGAACCATCACGACAATCATCGTCTCCTCCTCTAACCGTTCAAGGCTCTGAACATAATCATCGCTACACCATGAGGACAGTTATCTTATCCTCCTCCACCTGTACCGTTCAAGGCTCTCAATTGAATTATCACTGAACCATGAAGACAATCCTCTTCTCCTACGGCTGTACCGTAAAAGGCTAAGTCATCGCCAAGTCATCAAGACAATCATCTTCTCATTCTCTATCTGTTACCGTACAACCTCGCAAATGAATCATCAAGCCATCGAAAGAATCATTTTCTCGTCATCTGCCTGTACAGTTTAAGGCTCTCAATTTCATCATCACTGAACAATCAAGACAATCAGCTTATCTTCCTTTGCGTATACCGGTCAAAACTCTCAACTGAATCATCACTGGAAAATCAAGCCAGTCATCTTGTCTTCCTCTGACTGTATCGTTCAAGGCTCTAAACGGAATCATCACTGAACCATCAAAACAATTGTCTTCTCCACATCTCTCAATGGGTTCACCACTGAACAATGAACACAATCATGATCTCTTCCTTCACCTGTACTGTTCAGGTTTTTCTGATGAATGCTCTACCACAGAACTGAAGTGAACCGAACTGTGACTGATTTTTCTTTAAGTGCATTACCTTAAAAGATAAAAAAGGAACTGCCCATGAAACAACTGGGTTTTGAGACGGTGAAAATTTTACGGGAATCTTGTCTTGCTTTTACCGCATAAGCTAAACAGTTTTTCTTGGCATGAAGGTTCGTTGACGTTTTGGAAAACAACTGTGGAAAATGAAATAAATGTGAAAGTTTGTCGTATGTAAGCGTTTGAAACAACTGATAGGTCGCTCGTTGCACTTATAATAACAATGATATATCTTCATTTCAATGCGTTTACTGAGACCGGGGCCACCCAGACACGGAAAACCAAACAGATGGCAAAACTGAGACAAGAGATTCCAACATTCTCAAATTCAGCCAATCAAATGTCCCATTTTCAATCCAAGCCAATCAAATGTTCAGTACAAGACAATGAAATCTCAACTTGTTCGTTGTGAAAACACAACAACTCGGACTTGGGCGCTGCCCGCCTCAGGATGAGCGTTGCAGATACAAACGAGAGCCTGAGAACGTGAAACTGAAACCTGGCAAACAGTAGACGAACTAAACAGGAGAAAAATGAATAGATAATGAAATGAGAATATCGGTATTGACAAAGAAAAGCTACTGAAAGCCTCCCACTGGCTAAAAACTGGTAATGAACAGCCAACTACAGGCTAACAACGTTAAAGCTACCCACTGGCTAAAAGACGACTACCCTTACGAAGCCCGTCGAATTGAAGGACTACATCCTAACCTGAACAGTTTTGCACTAGCTTGGGACCAAAGGCTCTATACCAGGTCTATCATAGAGACCGAAACACCATTTTAGTTTGTACGCCAAAACATACTTTTCATCATTTGACATTAGCAGATGGCTCTCTTTTTTTTCTTTTTCGATACACCATTTTAGTTTGCACGCCAAAACACACTTTTCATTATTTGACATTAGCAGATGGCTCTCTTTTTCGCCTTTTCCCTTTATTACCACTCGTTCATCAGCTTGTATTTCTAGGTTTTGTTTCAAACATTGGAGAGCATGCAGTTGTGGTTTGCCACCTGTCTATGTTTCACACCAAGTCCTCTCAAACTTGTTACGTGTATTAAACATGCAAGGATGAAATAGCATGTCATTATCATCTCCATTAAAATCATGAATAGACCTTTTTACCGATACGGCAGCCATTTTGAATTCTATTGTTTCAAATAGTTATTATGGGATGCTCAGGGGGCAAATTAGTATGTACTTGCCCCCTGAGCATCCCATAATAGACATCTGAAACAATAGAATCCGAAATGGCCGCCGTATCGGTAAAAAGGTCTATTAATCAATTAATCTTGAATTGTAATTGCCCGATTAACAGCGTTCTTAATCGTTTACATGGCTTTCTTGAGATTCTCTTGAATTTCATAATTCAACAAATCCAGCGGGATACAAATTTTAAACGCGAAAAAAATAGCATTTGTACAATGAGTTTCGTTCGACAAAAAAACCCGTGAACACCAGAAATATTTACGGAATATTTTTGTGTAGCAAGGGAAAAGGGAATTTATTGGCGCGAGAAAACTAAACTGCAAATAGCAAAAGTGGTTTCCTTTGTGATTTTAAGGTTTCCTTGCCTGCGTGTCCCGGTCTTTATTGTGATTGTTTTGTAGACAATTTACCTGTCAAATCAAAGTGAGTCACGGTTTTTTTGGACTCGGCCAGTAAAATACAGTTACTTTATCATGACCGTCTAACATTTTTCAGACCCTTTAGACAAATGTCACTATGCAAAGGTGAACTTCTTGAAACCATCCGAGTCCAGTCTTGCAATCGTGAAAATTTCGACTGTGTTCATTGAGCTGGAAGCAACAGTAATGTCAGTAGAAGTCTTTTTCAACTTTGTTGTCGCACATCGGGTAGCCAATTCTTCACAAAAAATAGTGATTCAACTTTATGACCCCTGTCGGTTTATGCACAAGAATGAAAGAAGTTTGTTAACTTGTTCCCGGAGCTTACTAAGCCAGTTATAAGACGGTTGCATGCCTCGAGCGGACGACAAAACTAATTCATGTATTCTTTGCTATGTCATCCACAAAATTTATCCAATTAGGATGCCACAGTAGAGTCTTAGGCCAAGTCCAAGCATCGTGCTTCTGCCGTGCCGAACTCGGGTAAATTTGGCCAGCAGTGGCATGACAAAAGAACAGCACTGGTTTTAAAGTCGAATGTAATGAATTCGTGCCTAAGTTTGCTTTGCTGAGGACCATTTTACCTGAAGAAGGTAACGGCAGCTGATCCATCATGCTATGAATTCAGTTTGGCACGGCAAGAGCGCGCCGTTTAAAGCCAAGTCGCACTTCTTGTCGTGCCAAACTTAACTTAGCCTGCCAAACTGTATGGTTTCAAACGTCGTACTGCTGTCGTACTTAAATGGACTTGACGATAATAATGAGGGGACAAATTGTCGAACACATTGCAGAAAAAATTCTCGTCCCCAGAGCTTACATTCCAAGAACATGGACTCATCTTTGAATGTGACCATAATTTATCACCATAGCCTGAACAAAACGACTGACATTCCGGCAAAGGAGGACTTTCGGGTCGGACTTCGTAAGAGCTCACGTTCTTGGAACTAACCAACGGAGAACATAAGGCCCTGGGGACGAGAATGACTTGGCACTTGAGTTTTGAACATTTTCTGCATGTTATGAATGATAAGTCAGCAACATTGGAGCGAGCCTAGTGTGGTCGGGCGAGAGTATTCCTGAAAAGGACTGATGCTAGTGGCTGACATCTCGAGAACCTGACCGGCAATAATTATCATGCCAGCAAATAAAACCGTTCTTGTTTGTCAGTGTTACGTTTCTGTTCCTTGAAATATGCTTGAACTGCAAGCACATTTATGATGTATTCCTCAATTCCCAACCAATCTGCAGTTGATATATGATTTCATTCATAAACGTAAGTCCGCATTTCTTTTATTGGGGAAACAATACTATACTCTAAATCTTTCTATAAAATATTCACTCTGTTGAACAAAAATACAGCGTACTTTTGCCTTGCGTAGTTATTCTTAATACAATTTCTCAGATTTAAACCATGAGCACTAGCCGTCGGAGCGATGACAAGAATAAAGAAAGGCCCGAAATGCAAGGGAAGGGGGAAGGCAGACGGGGATATCACTTGAGAGGTACATTTCCCGTAAGGAAAACTCGTGCCTTAATATTCTATTCCAGCCCCTTGGGCTTTAAGAAAACTTACAAAAAAGGGTTAAACTTCATCAGACTTAGTTCCAAATTTAGAACGGGGTATCTTTAAAAGTCAGAAAATATAACAGTAACTTTGCAATTGACACCAGTAATCGGTGGATGTTTAAACTTTGAGCTTGAATAGAAATCAATGGATTTACATCACAGTAAAGAAGCTTGTTATTTTTGAAAGGGGGGGGGGGGGGGAAAAAAAAAATTAAAAAAGGAAAAAAAGGGGGAAACGGCCCCCCTTGAAAAACTTCCCAGGGGCCAAAAAATTTCGGGGAGATTTT
>Ga0126343_10000732_pt1 | contig 13579 bp, 7 predicted proteins | sample Cyp2metagenome_FD_92531 | JGI IMG/M metagenome (GOLD analysis project Ga0126343, IMG submission 92531) | Coral microbial communities from Lord Howe Island, Old Settlement Bay, Australia - Cyphastrea 2 metagenome | ecosystem: Host-associated > Invertebrates > Cnidaria > Coral ... | reverse complement strand
GGTTAATTCCTTGATTCATCGAAAAGATTGGTTCAGTTCAGACTTCACAACTTTTGCTGCAAGTTTCTTCGTGGAAGGCAGGCCGAAGTGAGTTGCCAATTTGCGGTAAGTGACTTTCGTTGTAGAATAGTGCTTAGGTTAGCCTGTTTACTGTTAACTTCAATGGCATTAATCATGATGCATTCTTAAAGTACCCATTGTCGCCTCATTAATACTTCCACTTTCAGAACAAGAAAAGCATTAAAGTAAAACAACCAGTCTCCCCAATAGCAGCTATGGTTTATATTCAAATGGGAAATAAAACATACAGGATCTCCTCTCCTGATAGCTTTTCCATCTAAACCAATGGGTGGGGGAGGGAATGTCAGCCAGTCAACCAACTCACAGAAGTCTTTGGACCAATCAGCACTCCAGATACTAACACGACGATCAGCACTTGCTGCCAGCCACAACAGTGGAGATGATAAAGAGTACTGTTGATCCTAAATTAAGACAAAACATTATTAAAACCAAGTTAACAACAAATCAAAAGTAAACTAGGTAGATGTTCAAGAATACATAACATAATTAAAGACTCGATGTATTTGACCGTTAGGTGTATATTTGCGTCATTAGGTACATAATTACGTAATGGGTGCATAATTGGACTGTATGTGCATCAGAGGTGTGTAATTGAGTCATAGGTGTATCATAGGTGTGTAACTGGATCATATGTGTGTAATGGGGTCATAGGTTCATGTGTGCATCATAGATGTAATTGGGTCATCAGTGTATAATTGGGTCATAGGTGCATAATTGGGTCATTGGTGCATAATTTGGTCATAGGTGCATCATAGGTGCATAATTGGGTCATAGGTGTGTCATAAGTGCGGAATTAGGGCATAGGTGCATAATATAAAATGCTTAGGCTATCCACTTTTCCCTCCTCTGTCTACACTGTAAAAAAACCGTTGAGTCAACACAATTTAAATGAGTTGATTCAACTTAATTGAAAATCCTTAGTTAATTCAACTTAAAAATGTTAGGTTCTCTCAACTTTTTCTAAAATTAAGTTAACTGAACTTAAAATAAATAAGTTTTGATAACTTTGCTGTTAAGTTCTCTCGACTTTATATAAAAATTGAGTTAACTGAACTCAAAATAAATGAGTTGGGATAACTTTTATATAACCTAAAAATTTAAGTTGACTAAATTAAGATATTTATGTTCAATAAACTTAAATAAATTAGGTTTTATAAAATGGCCCCAAAAGGACCCCATTTTTATCTAAAATGCAATATTAAAATGCCTAGAATATCCAAATAGTATTTACGAAAAATAACTTTGACCAAATTGTTCATAGGACTGCTAAAAGACTGAACATCTGAATGGCATCAAAATATTCCTAATATGATAAATTATTAAATTGTTTTCCTGTCAAATCTTTGGACACCACCATTTAGCATAATTGTGTAAATTGAATAGTACACATATACTATGCTTATTTAAAATAAAATAACAATAAGCACCTAGTGATATATGGCTGTCAGAAATGATGCTGTATATCTCAAATACCCTTAATCTTCATGCCAGCATGTTCCACTCCCCCCTCCCCCAAGAAAAAAATACATTATACATAATATTTAAATAAAATATTTAAAATACTGTATAATATTAATAGGTTTAGATAACCTAAATTAATTGAGTTTAACCAACTGTAAAAAGTGAGTCGATACAACTTAATATAAATGAGTTGAGAGAACTTAAAATTTTTATGTAAAGAACACACTTATAACTTAAATTAAATAAGTTCAGTTAACTAAATTTATTTGAGTACTATTAACTTAAAAAATTGAGGCAACAAAGAGTACTAAATTTAATTGAGTTAACTCAACTTGTAATTTTTTACAGTGTATATAGTAACCAAAATATACTAAAATAATTATTGAAACGTTTTTCTTGAATAAACAATTTATTAGCTTCGCGCATGTAAAACCAATAATTATAATGCATTATATATTATATAAACGGGTGAGACTGTTGTGAAATATATAATATAAATTACAATTATTGAAACTTTTTGTTGTTGTTGAATAAACAGTTTTATTAGCTGAAGCAAGGAAAATTCCCTTTATTTTGTTGAAGGCGAAGGCTAAAGCAAAACAAATGGATTTTAAATGATGAAATTTATAAATCGTTTATTCAAGAAAAATGTTTCAATAATTGTTTTATTATATTTTTAAATTAGTAAAATCTAGATAGATGGTCAATTAATATTTGACTACAAGAAACGTTTAGTTTTCCACAATCCCACAATCCCTAAATCCAAATTTGAAGAAAATAATTGAAATTCACTTAAAATCCCAAATTTAAATTCTTATCTAAAGTCCCAAATTGAAATTTAATTTTTTTTAAAATCCCAATTATGGTTAATCGAAACATGTTCAAAATGTATTTGTATGACTATAATAAAGAAGATGACTATAAGTAAGGAACAACCCCCCTAAATTACAATTAGACAAGGTGAATATACAAGGTGTGATATATATATGTATGCTTATTTATTAAAATGAACAATTCTGATCCATCATCTTGATTTGTGGATCAAGAGCAGCATGTATCTTCCCGCAGTATGTTACATAATAAATCAGTTAGTCAATTAGGAAGTTAGTCAGACTATGTTTTATAGATAACATTGGGTTAAAGATCTATCTATTTATATGCTATACAATTTTAGCCCTCCTGCAAAGCAGCTGCAACAGAGAAGGTCGGCCACCTTCAGAAGGTGTAGATCAAACATCACATCAAGTGACTGTAAGCAGTTCATCATTTGTAAGAAATTGGTAGGAGAATATCTATCACCTCTTCATTTCAACCTCTTAATAAGTGCAAGGTGGCTAGCAATATCTCTGTATTTGAATTTGGTATAACTAGTTCTACTTGAGAAACCCGAGATTTTATGTAGATAACACAAATTATTTGTAAGGGAGTTGACATTTATTATTGGGTCCTTACCCAGGTAGAATTTTTTCCATAGATCCTGGCTCCTTAATAGATTTTTAGAAAATACATAGACCACCCAACCAAAGTTCATTCCTTTATTTTTTTTCATAGACACCCTAAATATAAGCTTAAAAGGAAAATTATTTCATACATCTCAAATTAATGAATATATGGAATATGATCAATTTTGAAAAAAGCACCCCCCCCAAAAAAAAAATAAAAAAAAAAAATAAGGGGGTTGTTTTTGGTTTTTCGTGCAGTTCAAATATCTTCTTCTTCATCAGAAATAATAAACATCTCACCTATTTATACAATTTCAGCATATACCAGTGTACAAGATCAATTTGTAATGGTTTTGAAACTTTTTGGTTTACAAACAATAGTCAAGAATGTCACATTTTCCATTCTTTGAAAAAAATAGACGGTACAAAAACTCTAAGTATTTAAAACATAATGTTATAAATTGAAAATAAATGCATTACCTTTCAGAAATGATATTACTGAACAATAATCTTTAAGTGTCAAATTTAGTGAAGAGAAGCATCATTTTCGCCCCCTTTGTGTAACGTAAGGCAAAAAACAACTTCTTCATATAAATATATTTTGCTTTATTTTCTATTTCTATATGTTATTTTAAGATATTTAGTGAAGCTTTAGAGCTGAAAAAAAATTATTAGGTCAATATATTATCAAGAAACTATATATTGAACAATGAAATATAGTACACGTTAAATGCAATAATTGCATGTCTACATTTCGGTCCGCTTTTTTCTAAAAATTGTAGCTCTGAGAATATATGAGCAAGACATGTCTTCTATAAATAAACCCAATTCCTATGCTATGGAAAACTGGGAAATAAATCATGAGGTCAAAATATTGTATTAAAATGAGTCAAAATGGCAAGAGATTACATTAACTTTTCATTTGATTATCAAAAAATGGTGCGTCTACATTACGGTCCGCTTTTTTGGAGCATTCAGTGCCCCAACAAGGATATTTAAACTGATAACAACAAGGTATTCCCCATAAAGAGGCATGTATGGAAAAACAGGAAAACCATTTTCATAATAATTGAATGAATATTTCTATGGATTATTAATTGTTATTCAGTACCCCCGTCATTTACCCTAAAAAACGGGACACCCTGACTTTAAGTATGTTTCTCTTTATGAAAAATCAAAATTGCGTAAAATCTCTTTTTTCTCTATTGAATAATATTTTAACCTCATTAAAATGCATAGCTATATGTGTTACTTTACTAAAATATCTTAATTAGCGGGCTAAAATGACGGTTATTTATAGATTCATAAAAATGGGCGTTACACGGGACAGCCATTTTTCCATTAGAATTTGATGTTTGCATATTAAATGACCTGATATACATTTTTCATAATCTAAATAATAATTTTCCTTAAAGGAGCCGGTAAATGGCTAAACAAAACCGGTTCACTTTTATTTTTATCATTTTTTGTTCTTGAGTTATTACAATTTAAAGTTGAAAAGAATGGAAAGAGGCGACATTGATGCTTCTCTTCAGTGAGATCCTCATTAATACCAGTTGGTTTATTGTATAAAATGTTTTAAAATGTGAAGATTTTGACAAGAATCGTCCAAAAAAAAAAATCTAGAGAAATACTGTCAAAAGTGTCATAAAATGACATAATTGTGAGTCTTGACATTTTACCTTTCCATCAGGCCTTAATTTAAAATAGTTCTTAGTGATCAGGTATTAGTATCAAACACAACTAGGTTAATGGGACTTTCTTTAAGAACAGGAAATTTTGAAATTATGATTGCAGGACAGCAGTGTTAAGTTACATGATAAACCTTTTCTGAGTGGTTAATACCACTGCAAATAATTTTATAAGAATAGAAATGCTTATATATTTATAATGGATTTATTGTTAAAATGTTAAAACATTTTTGAAGAGAGTAAACTTCCCGTGCTCAGATGTCACTACTGTTGTTAGAAGTTGTCTTCTATTAAGGGCAGTAATGGAAAGTGCACATGATGGAGGAATAATAAAATAAGGAATAGCCAGAGAGAGATGTACACTGTTCTAAATTACCCTCACAACCGCAACTTTCAATAGAATCAGAGTTAGACCAAATCCAGATATGAATTGCATTCATACATTAAATACAAGATGCATCTTTGGATATTCGATAGACGACGGTGTATAAAATGTAACATAGAAAATAATTTATATTCTATAGCAGCAAAAAAATGCGTCTTGATATATTAATTTACGAAGTAGTCCTTAACACATGTTAAATAGAGTTCAAAAAGTGTACTTTTAAAAGTATGCTTCTATTGTTACATCATCCCCAATAATAAGAAGAAGGGAAAGAGAGAAAAATGTCTGATGGGAGGGCTAGCTGAACTTGGTATAGCCAATTAAAATTAGCCAAGCAATACCAAGCTTGAACAGGGTGAAAGGCTCCGAATGGGCTAAACTTGCCCATGCATGAAGACTATATAAAGTTAAAACAGTATAAGGCTGAATTCACAGAGGAATCTAGGCAGGTAAAAAGGCATTGAGGGTCTGGGCAAGAAAAAAACAATGATATTATCTTTATAATACACACACTATTTACAAAATTTTGGACCCCCTCACCGGGTCAAAATTTTGTCTGGACCTAAAAGTTTCACTACACCATATATGTGGAACTAAAATTAGTAGTACTGCCAAGATCACTAGCATCAAAAGTTAATATTTTAACAATGGTCGATACTTTCTTATTATTTAGGTAGCCTGTTGGCTATACATTTGCTGGTCCCAACAGAGACCTGTACTAAGTACATGTCTCTGGTCCCAACAGTGATATTTGGACCTACAGTTAATAAATTTATGGGCACTATAGCATGAACAGAACTTCTCTAGTGGCCAACAGTAGAAGTCCTAGGCTGTGAACTTTGTACATGTGCAAAAGTTGTGGTCAATGGCTGCATGTCATGGCGCAACAATAATTTCAGATTATTAGTCCTAAGCTGTCACAATTTTTGTAACACCACCATTCCTCTTTTTCAAACTTGCATATGGTATATGGGGATTTGATATAATTTCATTTAATTAATCATTTTATTCTTTCAATGGATACAAATGCATACAAACTTTACAAAGTAGGTGTTTTAGTGAACAATCCCCCAATGATCACTGCAGTCCAAAATGCTACAGTTTTCTAGCCATCTAAGGGTAATTTTCATCAAATGATTATAATGGACCTTAATAGAGAACTGTTCAGAGAAGAAAATAATTGCAAGATCCAAAATGATTTTAGATATTAGTCTGTGTAAAATTTGGTTGATCTAGGGTGAAAAATGACAATTTTTAACCAACTAATATGTCCCTTGTTAAGTCAATGGCAGACCAAAGCCTTGCATGAGTACATTATGAATTAGGCCAGATTTTCTACTTCATTTTGGATTGCAGTGATCTTTAAATGTGGTTTAAACATCTTGATGAACACAGACCATCCTAGACCCATTCTAACATGTCTAATCATGTGGTTCAAATTTCTTGAAGAATGGTTCATGATTAATCCAACACCCTGGTGATTACTGACCAATGCCAACACTGAAATACTTTAATTCAAAACTAAACAGTAAACTTTAAGAGGTTTAAATGAAAATATTTAATTTGCCTAATCATGATGTGATACAACTTATTTTAAAGTAGCTAAAAGTGGGGGAAAATGTTTAAAAAGTGCATTAGAATATGCATTTACTTTTGATGGTATATATTGCACAGACGTATAAATAAATTAGTAAAGAGGAAAATTGAGAATTCCATTATACAGTAATTTGATAGCAACCAGACCTACATTATTGACCATTCTTTAATCACAATTTTTAAAATTAAATAAATAAAATACTGGTAACTGAAAGCTAAACTTGAACCAGGTAAGACAAGTCGGTAAATAGTATAAAGAAGAGCTAAGCAAGAGGCAATTACACAGCCATTTATTTTCTAAGTCTTTTCTCCACCAAAAATAAAATAACATCACAGATCTCTAATTTTATCCAAAGAAAGCAGCTGAAAAGTTAGAAAAGCTCGTAATTTGCAGTTGAAGCTCAAGCAACAAGGGTTAAGCTGCAAACTGATGTAGCCAGCTTTACAGGGGTAATATGTGGAAATACTGCCTAGGTGTTCAATGTGTGGACACTCTTCATGCCATACCCTGTGTGTAAACAACATATTCAGGTTTAACAGCATTCTATGGAAAAAACTACTTCTAAATGATAATTGAAAGGTGAGTGTTTGATTCAAATTAGTACCAGATTATATTAGAATATAGATATAAAAAAGGTTCATAGAAAGAAAATAAAAGTCAGGGTTAAAAGGGCTAAGGATGTTTGGTTCTGATTTAATTCGCTAGAATGGGGAAAGAAACACATAATAAAGATATGCATAGTTCCAAGCTATGTATTTTTTACTGAATGATCTTTGAAAATGTAGTGCAATATCTTTGTTTGTTTTAAAGCACTCCCCTTCAAAAATATAATGTAAAATAAAACCACTTGTTTAATACTTGCACTTATGTTAAGTTAAGGTTCCTTACAGTATGAATAGTACAACAATAATGCAGGTAAAATCATAAGTTAATAATATCTGATGAACAAATAGCCACAATGAAGTTATGTTGATAGAAATAGCCACTCTTTAATTATGTATATAATTAACATGATGCATATATTGTTAACTTAAAGAATAGTTAGATAATGGCAGATATACTTGTTAAACAAATTAATACTATAGTGTTTGATATTGTTGAGAAGTTGAGTAGAAAACTATTCTATATATAATCAAGATCGATCAGTTACTATCAGATGTGGATAGAGATCAGATCTCAGATCTTATAGTCAGCTAAGTGTCAATTAAATCAGAAACTATAAGTAAAGCTTACCAGCTGATTTGAAACACTTGGCCAGGTGAGCCTGGAATTATCTATAATCAAAGGGTCGGTTTTGGATCCTGGCACAACTCATGGAGAATTATAGGCAAAAATAAGATATACAGTTGTGCTAAGCAACAAATAGATCTACATTAAAATATACTTATCTGCAGGGGAAGGTAATAGGAAATACGCAGCATATGTATCAAGCAAGTTGTAAATGTATCCAGTATCATTTTAAATACCTAATAAATAGCTTTTATAATTTATTCATGTGCAGAGCTACCACGTTGAAGTGGAAATTTCACCTTTTTTGCACAATTGTACTCACATGGTGAGGGGGAGAGCTGTCAATCTTAGTTTAGTATTTTCCAATCTACTGCATAGATCATCACATACCTTTTCATCATATAACTATGCAGAATAAGCTTCATGGCTAGGGGCAACAATAACCAGATAACCTTATGTTGCAACAATAGATAGATTAGTTAATTTCTTCTGGTTAAGCTCCTGACACTCCTTCCATCATTTCTAGGCTACTGTTGGATAGTGAAGTTACAACTTCTTCTAAATAAATAAATAAATAAATAAATAAATAGTTCATCATAAGAAATTAGCATATAGTTTATTTGCTGTAATATTTTGTGTAGAACTGTGTATAACAATTGTTGATGCAAAGTAGAAATAATTTATGAAAGTTTTTTCAAGCATGTTTTGGAACCTTCATGGTAATGTAAGACATGTAAAATTGAAATATAATGCACCACGAGGAATAATGAGAGGCCCTGAACCTCTAATAAAGCACATCCTTACACTAACCGGCACCTTATATGAGAGTCTGGATGGATGTGTCTGAATCCCGCTTCCCATTATAAAATTTAAGCCATTCCCACTTCCCACTTAGCCGTTTTCATGAAATCCCGCATCCCACTTAGCATAATTTGGGTGAAATCCAACATCCCACCTAATTTTAGGGGTTAAATCCCACTTCCCACCTAGCAAAATGGGTCAAATCCCACTTCCCGCTCCCATCCAGACCTCCTTATATTCATGTATATTATTTGGTGCGCTCTGTGTGAGCAATCATGGGCTTGCCACCTTTCACCATCTTCCTTTCTTTGCAATTTTCAACTTTCTTTACAACTGGCTATTTTTGCAATTAAATAACAATTTACACAAAAAGCATAATGCCCACTGGATGTAGAGCGATTGGTAGTAGCTTTCCTCTGTTGTTACATACAGATATAAAAATGTATGTGTAGCAACAGAAAAAGGTGGAGATGACAAATCACTCTGGATAAGAGTTAGATGCTGGAGAACACAATCTCAACAAGTTGTTATCTATTACTTTTGCTTACCACATACCAACTACACAATTGTTAACAAAATAAAGCAATTGTTAATTACGGGATATAAACCTCTACAGATCTCTATATTTCCTATACATTCCTACAAAGTTCCCACGTTTCCAACAATTAATATAATAATTTCTGTTATATTATCGTAAATTTTATTTAACATAAATTCTTTAATAGATTTTATTATCATAAATTTCTATATTATATATAAATTACTTAGATACAACTATAGGGAAATTTCATTTTCACACTGATGGGTATATCTCATTAATATTTTGGTGTAATGTTGAGATATTTGGATAACTGAGCCATACAATTGATGGTTTACACAAAAACCATAATGGCAACTGGATGTACAGAGATTTATTAACTTTCCTTTGTTGTTGCATATACCTTCCAGATTGTATATTTTGTTCAGTCAAGTTTACTTACAGGTAGTAGAAATTGATAATGTCTGTGTTAAAAAGCAACTAAAAGTCAAAAATTCTAAAATAGGTTCAGTTGCCCCTTTTATGTCAAAAATCAAGAAAAAGTAGGTTTCAAGCCCAAAAGCGGCTAAAATTATGAACTTTAATGCTTAACAAAATTTTCAGTAATTTTTAATTTGGTACCAGATTTGTTATGAGATAAACCAAACCTGTAAAAATGTCACTATTTATCTGAAATCAACATGATAAGTAAGTAATTATTGCAAAAAAAAAAAAAATTACGATTGGAAAAAATAAATTTTGTATGGTGGCACAATAGGACAGCCCATCCTCTGAACATGCTAATATATGTAATATGAATGCATTTTATTCATAGAAAAATTCTTTAAAACATACTGGTGTTACTAATTTAAGTTAAGAGGTTAGTAGTGTTAAAGTGTACTATAAACATATTAAACCTTTAACATTGTCTATTTTATTTCAGATCAAGAAAAGTACATCAAGGAATCAAAAGGATACTGAATCTAAATTAAAAGTTATGTTTAAGTTTTCATCAGAATTAGGGAATGTTTTTACAGCACAGAAAGAAGCTGTTGATGTGGCAGATTGGCACTCTGCTTTTTGTGGCTTGTCAGGCATCAACATAAATGGAAACTATGAAGACATCAGCCAAAATCAACACTGATTTTGCACTTAAGTTTTACAGAAAACTTAAAAATGTTGCATTTCAAGAGAATATAGCATTTTCACCAATAGCTCTTTCATTCTCAATGGCTTTAATTCACATGGGTTCCAGAGGCTCAACAAGAAAACAGATTGAAGAGGCCTTCAATTTTGATGATACAGGAAATGGCAGTTACTTCCTGTACCAGAACTATAAATATTTTCGATCTGTTTTTAATAATCCATCACATAACTGTTCATTCAGCATTCTTAATAAATTATATGGTAACACAGGGTATGGCTATAAACAATCATTCATTAATGATTCTAGACAGCTTTTTGATACTGAATTTGAGGAAGTGGATTTTATAAAAAGTGCTCAGAAAGTAAGATGTAACATTAATAGTTGGGTTACCAATGTAACAGATCACAGACTTCCTGAATTTCTTCCAGTCAATGTTATTACCCCTTCCACAGTTCTGCTTTTGCTCAATCTGGTTTATTTCAATGGAGTTTGGCACCATCCTTTCAATTATCACAAAACTAGCAAAGGTAAATTTTATATAAATGCCAATAAAGTAACTCAAATGCATATGATGAAGACTAAGAAGTATTTTAATTATGCTGATGTCTCAGAAAGATACAGGTATAGGATACTCGAGATGCCTTATGTTGGTGAAAAGGTTAGTATGTACATACTACTTCCAGACAACATTAATGGATTAAATTTTATAGAGGATAAACTTAGTCACTCAGATTTTGAAGAAGTTTTGGAAAACAAATTGAAAAGTACCTTGTTGATGTATCCATTCCACGCTTTCAAATTCGCCAACATCTCAATATTAGATCTATACTTAGTACTATGGGAGTTACTGATCTTTTTCTACCCGGTTCTGCAGATCTAAATGGAATAGCAGATGATCACCAACTGTACTTGACTGAACTTGTTCATTCCACATTTCTACAGGTTAATGAAATAGGAACAGAAGCAGCTTCTATCTCAGGTGTCAAAATTGGTCTCACTTCATTAATTAAAAATCCAACATTTCATGTGGATAGGCCTTTCTTGTACATAATAAGAGATGATCTTACTAAATGCATTCTGTTTATGGGAAGACTTATCAAACCTCCTCAGTTTAAAGCAGATATTGGAATATTTGCTGATGGAAGGTTTGACAGAAACGTGAGCAATCAGCAGGAAGGTTTCCAACACTTACTAGTAATCTTGTTACTCTGCACCTTATATAAAATCTATTTTAAAAAGTAGTTGTTATAAGTCTACATATAATTAACATACTAGAAACACTCTTTAGTATTATTTCTTAACCGAAAATTAAAAAGACATCAACAACCATATGCTGACTGTTGTTAAAGATATATCTTATAATATAGAGTCTATATGATAAGGTCTTAGATTAATGACCAAACGACCTTAAACTGAAAATAATTCTGTATACAACCATTCAGTTAAAGAAGTTTTCACAACATTCACAACCAATTATTTTATTATAGGATTAACACTATTAGTCTAAACACCATGATGGGGATTTTTCACATGCATCAAATTGTAACAAATTCTATCAAATTGGATCCTTATCCTTATCAATAGACATATATGAAGGTTACAAATTGAGACCTGGATTGTATGACATAGAATTAAAGAGTTTTTGCTTCTATAATATCATGTTCATTTAAGTTAAACTTTAATTTCTATGGTAGGATAAGGATCCTATTCGATACAATTCATTACTATTCAATGCATGTGAAAGATCCCCAGTAAGATAGATTTTATTAAACATTCAAACTACTCAAACATAGTTGCAGAGTTAATTTATAAATACATAAAGCTATAAATCAAATGTAAAAGTCTGATAGATTTTGAACGATAACTGATAATTGGTATTACATTCCATGTTCTATAAATAAGTTCTTATGGTTGACTCCTCATTTACTTACATAGGTTTACACTTAGTGATAGTGTCAGACCACCAACCAAGAGGAAATCCTTTTAAATTGAAATACGTTATGGGTCTATGAATGAAGTCTAAATGTAATCAACGTACTCCTTGATCCAGTTTATATGAAATTGACTCAGTGACATATAAATTTAGCTGATAATGACATTCTCTGTAGATTCATAATGTTATCACTACCAATGTAGGGCTGGCAAATAACAGTCAGAATATCACATAATTTATCAATTATCATCATAACCTCCTGTATCTGAAGACTACACTGACATATGTAGCAAAGTTTAATTAAGGTCATGCCATCTTTGTGCCAAAGTAAATGTACCCAACATTTTAAAAAACAACCTATAATTTTATATTTTGTTTAACTCACTCACTTTACGATTGTCATAATGTCAGGTAATGTCCTGTTAAGTTTTAGAAGTTTATGTTTAAGAATATTTAGAAGTTGAATGGGATTTAAATAAAAAATATGTGACCCAAATTATCAGAACTTATTCTATAACCCATGATATGCCATCACATTGGTTATGAATATATCTTCATTCTAAGTTTTAGATAATATTGTTCTTAAGCTTTATATGCTACAAATGCTGTCACTCAGCAAGTACTTGTTATCTGATCTATTCTTGTAAGGTAGAATCTATAGAACTCCTAAAAATAACATTTACTCCAATTTGCTCAATCTAAGGTAGTATATTTTAATTTATAATTTATAAATATATTCATCCGATAGCTATAGGTAGTAGTATAACTGGCTAGAAATCAGAATGCTTGAGTGTAGCTATACGATCCATCATTTTTAAGCCAACAGATGGACTAAGCCTTAGTTTAATTATTAATTAAAACATACATAGGCCAGACACATAGCAATATAATTAAAAGAAAGATAAGTATGTTTAAACATCATTAATCTTTGTTAGAGGGCTAATGAAGATACTTTATTTCTTCCCATTCTTTTATATGGGTCTGAAATTTGGGGGGCTTATGGACATCAAAAAATGGGAAAAAGACCAAGTAGAAAGGCTGCATACACAATTCAAGTCTGGAGCCGTGTATGGCGAGAAGCAAGGAACAGAGACAACAGACGGAGGAAGAAACTATAATTCCGCCATGTGCGATCAATCTGATATATACAACGTAAGGCCCGGACCCAGGCCCGAGAGGGGTCTTGGGACTAGTTCCCAACATCTCCCCCCTTATAAAAAACAAAATGTCTCATAAAAAAAAAATACAACAATGGGTACTGTAAATGGTCTAAGAAAATAAACAACTGGCAGTT